>ERZ827150.279-NODE-279-length-81572-cov-8.337328_pt1 | contig 81572 bp, 65 predicted proteins | sample MGYA00519779_ERZ827150 | MGnify/ENA primary metagenome ERZ827150 (study PRJEB31778, sample SAMEA3449267) | human gut metagenome | biome: human gut; feature: human-associated habitat; material: faeces | place: United Kingdom | collected 2010/2012 ...
TACCTGACAGCAATATATTACCTGACAGCAATATATTACCTGACAGCAATATATTGTAACTTGCGCCGGTCTGTTATGGTTTTATTTTTCCAGTAAAATATCCCTTTTTCCTATAAATCATTGATCACAGCCGCCACTTCCCTGACAGAAGCGCGCAGTTCTTCCAGGACATGATCCACCACAGAGGCAGGCATGATCAGAGGCGGTTCGATACGGATCACCCGCGGGTTATTCAGGGTATAGGCTACGATAATGTGGCGGTTGATCATTAAGGCCATCAGCATGCCGCCGGCCCCTTCTTTTACCAGGTCCAGCCCCAGCATCATCCCTCTGCCCCGCACCTCTGTAATAACCTGAGGGAACTCTTCGGCTATTGCTTCCAGGCCTTTTTTAAAGTAGGCCCCGGTTTCCGCGCTGCGCTGCAGCAGATTCTCTTCTTCGATCACCTGCAGGGTGGCTAAGCCGGCCGCGCAGGCCATCTGTCCGCCGCCGAAAGTAGAGGTATGCAGGAAGGGCGCTTCAATCAACCCGGCCCAGGCCTGCGGCGTACCGATCACAGAGCCCACGGGCATCACGCCGCCGCCCAGAGCTTTCGCCACCGCCATTAAATCAGGCGTAGCTCCGTCATGATTGGCGCCAAACCAGGTTCCGGTCCGCCCAATGCCCGTCTGTACTTCATCGGCTATCAGAAGCGCCCCTTTGCGATGGGCGATTTCTTCCGCCTGTTTCAGATAGCCTGCCGGGGGTACAATGATGCCGCCCTCGCCCTGAATCGGTTCCAGGATCACAGCGGCCGTCGCCTCGTCCACCGCCTTTTCCAGGGCGGCACTGTCGCCAAAAGGCACGTGGCTGAAGCCCTCTAATAAGGGTTTGAACGGATCACGGTACAGATCCCGGCCGGTAGCCGTCAATGCCCCCAATGTTTTTCCATGGAAAGCGTTACGGGCGGCCACGATTTTCTTACGACCTGTAGCCAGACGGGCAATTTTCAGACAGCCTTCTACGGCTTCGGCGCCGCTGTTGCAGAAAAAATTATATTGTAATTCCCCCGGCGTGATGGCCGCCAGTTTTTCTGCCAGCCGCGCGGCCGGTTCGTTAAACAAGACCTTACCGCACATGGGCATCGCATGTAACTCCCGTTCCACAGCTTCCACCACTTTGGGATTTTTATGTCCCAACGCGAACATGCCGTAGCCGCCCAGGCAATCAATAAATTCAGTACCTTCCGTATCGGTGATCGTCCAGCCTTCTGCCTGCGCTTCCACGCTGGCCAGACCCATAAACCGGAATAAACGGGTAGCGGAAGGATTGATATATTTCTCATATAGAGCCATGACTTCTTCCGGTGTCATTTTCTCTCATCCTCCTCTTAGTACAGCACAATACAACTCAATAGATTTATTGCAGCAGTTCCTGGATCGGTACAATCTGAATGCCTGTTTTTTTGATCTCATCCAAATATAAGGTCCAGGTTCTGGCAGTGACTGAACGGGCGTGACAGATAACCACTACGCCGCCGTCCCGGTCCGCCCGTCCCATCGCTTCTTTAATGCGGGCATAGATCGCGTCCGTAGAAGCCTCGTTATCCAGAAAGAGTTCATTTATATTGGTGGGTACGCCCATTTTTCTGGCTCTTTCATAACCTACGCTCTGTGAACTGGTATGACTGTCAATAAAGAACAGACCCTGGTCTTTTAATACTTTGAGCAGGACATCCATCGTCTGCTTGTCTCCGGTCGCCCGGGAACCCTGATGGTTGTTCACGCCGGAAACACCCGGCAGGGAAGCTAACGCTTCCTTAACCGCAGCCGTTTCCTCGCTGTCGCTCATGGCCACCATGATGGTCTTACTGCCTTCGGACATCTGCCCCCGGTCGATAGGTTCCATAGGCAAATGGAGCATGGCCGTTCGTCCCTGGGCCTTAATCATGCGCAAGGCCTCGCTGCTGCCTGCTTTGTAGGGAATAATCGCATAACTGAAAGGCAATCTGGTAGCCAGCAATTCTTTCAAGGCCCCATTATCATAACCGCAGTCGTCAATCACCACGGAAAGCTTGCCGTGGTGTTTGGCGCTCCCGGAAATCTCTTTTTGTTTTTTCTCCGGTTTGGGAATATCTTTATCTTTATTGGTCAGGTTTCCATGGTGGAAAAAATACACCGAATCCGTCACAAACGTCCGGGTGGAATCTTTCCCCGATTTTACCGCAATGCCTATATCCAATCGATAGGCGTCCATTTTATTCCAGGTCGCTTCCCCTTCGTTGATCACCTGCAAATCTGTGTCGCAAAGGCGCTCTGCGACCCATTTTGCCGCCCCTGCCAAATCCGTAGAAGCAGGTACCCCTACCGCCGCTTCCCGCTGGTTCCAGGTAACTTCCCCGCCGGTCGCCGGCAACTTTTCGGAACGGTCTTTGCGGTCTATATCGCGCAGCTGCCAATGCTCCGTTTTTTGCAGTAAAATATCATCAATGGTTTTATGAGCGGTTTTAGACCGGTCTGTCAGGTCAAATAATTTGACGCTTTCATCAGACAAGTCTTCCGGTTTATTTTTGTCGAACGCATAAAATAAGCCTGCCGCTGCCGCAAGAAATACAAGCAGTCCGATAAACAGGGCAAAAAATCCAATGCCGCCCTGCCTCTTCTTTTTGGAAGTACCTTTTTTTGTCATGCCTGCTCTCCTTCCATCCTGTTTTCCAACAATCCAGTAAGCCCCTCTGTTCCAACCTCAGGTAATCCTTGCCTTCTGCTATTTCCGCGGATGGGCTTTTTCATATACCGCCCGCAGACGCTTATTGGTCAGATGGGTGTAAATCTGCGTCGTCGATATATCCGCATGCCCCAACATTTCCTGTACGCTGCGCAGGTCCGCCCCGTTATCCAGCAAATGAGTCGCAAAAGAATGCCGCAGCATATGGGGAGACAGTTTTTTGCGGATCCCTGCCAGAGAACCATACCGGCGAATGATCTCCCACACTCTCTGCCGGGTGAGTCCGTGCCCTCCTAAGGCTAAAAACAAAATCCCCGGATCCGTCTGACCTTCCGTTAAAAAATTATTTCTCGCCTCTTCAAGGTAGCGCTGCAAGTACTCCACCGCCACGCTCCCCAAAGGCACGATCCGTTCTTTGGAACCCTTGCCGAACGCGATGACATACCGCAGGGCTAAGTTCACCCCCGCAATCTTTACCGTCACGGCCTCGGAGACCCGCATCCCGGTAGCATAAAGCATTTCCAGCAGCGCCCGGTCCCGTAAACCTTCCGCAGTAGAAAGGTCCGGCGCTTCCAATAAAGCTTTGACTTCCTGTTCGGTCAGCACTTTAGGCAGATGGACGCCCTTTGTGCCTGCTTCCACCGCCTCGGAAGGATCCGTTTCCAGGTAGTTTTCCGTAACCAGAAAACGATAAAACGCTTTAATCGCGGCCAGCTTGCGGGCAATGGTCGCAGCAGCCCGGCCCTGTAATTTCAGCCGGGTAATGTAGCTGATGATCTGCGCCCGCTGCACCGCGCACAACTGTGCCGGCTCAATGGCCAGCGCCCGGCAGAAGATCCGCAGGTCGCGCTCATAAGACAGCTGCGTATTGGAAGAAAGGCCCAGCTCTATTTGCAGATATTCTTTGAATAAAGCAAGATAGTCCATGTTTTCCTCCGCCCCTTAAAAAGAAAAACAACGCCGAAGCGCCGTTTTTCAGAAGATTTTTTCCTTACTCTTTTTTCTCCGTTTTTTCCGGCTGCATGATCGTAATATTGGAAACCGGGGAAATCGTAGAAATTGCATGTTTATATACCAACTGCTGTTTGCCCTCGTTTTCAATGATCACGGTAAAATTATCAAAACCGCGAACCAGCCCGCGAATCTGGAAACCGTTTACCAGATAGATGACAACAGCCAGATTTTCCTTGCGCACATGGTTCAAAAAACTGTCCTGCAAATTCATCGTTGTCTTACTTGAAGTCGTATTATTCATAGATCTTTACTCCTTAACTGGAACTGACTCTTATCCTCATTACAATGCAACATAAAACACAATATATAGTATAGTAATTCTACAACTTTTTGCTGTTTTCCACAAGGCGGGAAGCCATGTCTGCCACAATTTTTTCATAATTCAAGGACCGGTCGAGCAGGAACCAATGCACATAGGGCATCTGTTTATACCAGGTGATCTGCCGTTTGGCAAAATGACGGGTTCCCTTTTTTATGTGATCAATGGCGGCGGATAAATCGTAATCGCCTGCCAGATACTCCGCCATTTGCCTGTAACCGAGACTTTTCATGGACAGGGCATCGGCCGGCACCCCGCTCGCCAAAAGACGGCGCACTTCCTGCTCCAATCCCTGCTGTACCATCTGATCGACCCGCCGGTTGATCCGTTCATATAAAAAAGACCGTTCCATCGACAACCCGAATACCGTCGCGTCATAGGCCAGTTCCGTTTCTTTTTCCCGGGAGACCGTTTCACCGGCCAAGGCCGTTTCCAACGCCCGCACCACCCGCCGCACATCATTGGGGTGCAGACGCTGTGCCGCGGCCGGGTCCAAAGCCTGCAAACGGGCATGCAGCGCCGCGGCGCCGTTGTCTTTGGCAAACTGTTCCAACTCCCGCCGCAAAGCCTGATTTTCCGGCACCGAACTGAACTGGTAATCTTCCAGCAAAGCCCGCAAATACAAGCCGGTCCCCCCCACTAAGATGGGAAGGCGTCCCCGGGCATTCACAACCTTTATGGCCGCTGCCGCCCGCTCTTTAAAATCTACCACACTGAACAGGGCATCCGGCGGCAGGATATCCACCAGATGATGGGGTACCAAAGCCAATTCCGACGCAGAAGGTTTGGCCGTTCCGATATTCATCTGCCGATACACCAGCATACTGTCCCCGGAGATGATTTCCCCGTCCAGTTCTTGCGCCAGACGGATGCCACAGCGGCTTTTACCCGTAGCAGTAGGGCCTAAAATCACGACAAGTTTTTCTTTTTGCAAAACGTATTCCTTTCCAAAATGCCAAAATGTACCGCACTGTACCGTGTGCCGACAAAATCCGTACAGTCATATTCTTTTAAAATTTCTTCCGACCGTTCCTTAATCACGACTCGAGGCGCTACACGCAGGGCTTCTCTTACCGTTTCCGTCGAGAGCCTTTTTTCATACGCTAAAGGCCGCAGCGGCGCCATGGCCGAAGATTTTTTCACCGGTATGCGGAACATAGGGTCAAAATACACCACATCGAAACTGTCGTCCGGTTGCTCTTTCAGATAGCGGCCGGCTTCCGCCTGCACCACCCGGATACGGCGCAGATCTTTCGTTAATGCCGGAAATTTTCCCGGATAACTCCGGATTCCCCGAGAGGTAAGAAAATAGAGGAGCGGCGACGCTTCCAGTCCTACCACCAAGCCTGTTTCCCCCACCGCATGGGAAGCTAACAGGGCATCTGCCGCTAATCCCAGCGTGCAATCCAGAACCCGTTGCCCCGGAACGATCGCAAGGGCTTTCAGAAAATTATCCGCTTCCCCCCGCTGCACCACTCTTTGCCACCGTACCGTTCCCATACCCGGATGATAAAAAAACATACCTTCCGCTGTATAGACCCGAGGCCCCTGGCGGCTGGCGATCAACAACGCCTCGATATTATGTTCCCGCAGCATATCGTCCAAAGACCCTTTTTCGTAACGCGGCAAATACGGTACCTGCAAATCCCGGGCCCAAAGACGGGCCTGTTCCGGCAAGTCGCCGCCGCCTTCCTTACTGAAGGTCACTGCAAACTTCGTAGCAATCATTTTTCCGCCAATCCGTCTCCCTTATTCCCATCTGTTGCACTGCCCGATAAAAACCCTGCGCGAGGAATCACAGGGCATAAGGTTTTACCTATTGCGAATGAAATTTTGTCGTTAATTTACATCTGCTACGCAAGAGGCTACCGGTCGTAAGGCTTTTCATCCTTTTTCGGCAAATCGAACCCGGTACGTTTAAACATTTTATAGAGCTCCTCACTGGTCACCGCGATCATACAGGGACGTCCGTGAGGACAGGTAAAGGGATGGGTCGTGTTGCACAGCTCCACGATCAGCTGCCGCATCTGCCGCATATTTAAGATCTCTCCCGCTTTAATGGCGGCGCGGCAGGCCGTCATATGCAGCACATCCTGCCGCAGTTCGCTGGCCTGAGGTTTACGATGTTCCTGCAGGTAAGCGGCGATTTCCCGAATATAGTCTTCCGCGTCTTCGCTGCGAATATCGCTGGGCAGACTGCCTACCCGCACCGAATTTTCGCCGGCGGCGGAAAGATCCACCCCCAGCTGATAAAAAGTTTCCCGATTGTGTTCCAGAAGATCCACTTCTTCCGGAGCCAGGGTTACATACAACGGCAGTAAAAGCTGCTGGGCCGGGATCTCATTATGATTCAGCACCAGCTTGTCGTATAAGATCCGCTCGTGAGCGGCATGCTGATCGATGAGATACAGCGTATCCTCGGTCTGGGCAATAATAAAAGTTTTGTCGACCTGCCCAATGGGCCAGATCGTGTTTAAGGTAGCGTCGTCGCCGGACAACTGCACAGATACGGAATGCTCCGATTCAAAGGATGCCTGCTCCTGCAAAAGCTGCCTTGTCTCACTCAAACTGTAGACCGGTTCTTTCGGCGCTTCTTCCCCATAGACCGTACCGGGCGTTTTCCAGATCGCCCCCGTGTCACGGCGAGGAAACTCATCACGGCCGGTGAAAGAAGAGGGGGAAAGATCCTGATTTAAATGCCCCTGACGGCCGACTTCCGCCCTGCCCCCAAACATGTCCTGCTGAGCAGCAGTTTCCCCACCTTCCGCTGTCGAAAAACCGATTGCCTCGGCCGCTCTTTGACCGGGCAGAGCAGCTCCGGTTGACGTGTCGTAACCCGCTTCCGCCCTTTGCAGGATTGCCTGCAGCTCCTGTTGATTGCGTTCTGTCGCCGGATCCTGCTTTTCCGCCTGCAGCGGTTTTGTCAACGCTTCCGCCAGCGCCCGATACACCGCTTTATAGACAGCACTTTCATCGCTGAATTTTACTTCGCTTTTCTGGGGATGGACGTTGACATCGATCATCCCCGGATCAATCTGAATATCCAATACGGCAAAGGCAAAGCCCCGTTTGGGGATCTGGGACTGATAGGCATGCTCGACGGCTTTGCTGATCATCAGATTGCCGATACTGCGCCCGTTGACCAGAATGGTCTGCCAGCCCCGATTGCCCTTCAGCAGCGTCGGTTTCCCGATAAATCCTTTTACCGACACATTCGCAAAAACACCGTCAAGCCGAACGGGCAACAATTCCCCGGAGACCTGTTTCCCGTAAAGGGCGGTAATGGTATCTTTCAAATCCCCCAGTCCGGGGGTAACTAATACTTCTTTATCATTCTGAGTCAGCTTAAACCGCACATCCGGACGAGCCAGGGCGATCTTGGTCAGCATATCGGTAATATAACGGCCTTCCGTCGCCACCGTTTTCAAAAACTTCCGCCGGGCCGGCACATTATAAAACAAATCTTTTACAATGATCGTCGTCCCCAAAGGAGCCCCTGTCTGGATACATTCTTCTTCCTGACCGCCGCTGACTTTAAGAGAGGTACCCAACTCACTGCCTTCCGTCCGCGTCAGCATCTCAAAATGGGAAACGGAAGCGATACTGGGCAGCGCTTCGCCCCGAAACCCCAGCGTATGCAGGCAATGCAGGTCCTCTGCTGCCCGTATCTTACTGGTCGCATGACGTTTCAGAGCCATACGGGCATTCGCCTCACTCATGCCGCTGCCATTATCCGCTACGCGGATATATTCCGTACCCCCTTCAAAAATCACGACTTCTATGCTGTCTGCCCCTGCATCCAGGGCATTTTCTACCAATTCTTTGACCACGGAAGCCGGTTTTTCCACCACTTCTCCCGCCGCGATCTGATTCGAGGTCGTAGTATCCAGTAAACGAACATCCTGTGCCGTCATCCGAGTTCCCCGCTTTCTTTTTTAGCCTCCTGTTGCAGTTTATAAAGGGCGTTCAGCGCTTCGATGGGCGTCATGCTCATCACATCAAGTTGCAGCAACTCGCTTTGCAAAGCGCTGGTAAATAAAGAACCCATCATATCCGCCGGTTCCGCCTTTTTTTCCGGCTGCGCCGGGGCAGGCGCCCCCACTGCCATGCCTTTGCCCTGGTCATAGTCCCGCAGGATCTCATCCGCCCGGTCCACGACCTTTTTCGGCAGTCCTGCCAGGCGGGCCACATGAACGCCGTAGCTGCGATCTGTACCGCCCCGTATAATACGACGCAGGAACACAATGTCATTCCCCCGTTCCCTGATCGCCACAGAATAGTTTTTGATTCCTTCCAACACCTGTTCCATGCTGATCAGCTCGTGGTAATGGGTGGCAAACAACGTCTTCGCCTTTATTTTTGTCTGAATATATTCTATAATCGCCCGGGCGATGGACATCCCGTCATAGGTGCTGGTTCCCCGCCCTACTTCATCCAATACGATCAGCGAGTTTCGGGTGGCATATTTCAAAATCTGAGCCACCTCATTCATTTCCACCATAAAAGTACTCTGACCGGTAGCCAGGTCATCGCTGGCCCCCACCCGGGTAAAAATACGGTCCACCGCACACAGATCAGCGCTCTGCGCCGGAATGAAACTGCCCATCTGCGCCATCAGCACCAACAGCGCCACCTGCCTCATGTAAGTAGATTTACCCGCCATATTGGGGCCGGTAAGGATCACCATCCGCTCATCCGTATCATTCAGTGCCACATTATTCGGCACAAAGATCTCTTTGTCCAGTAAGCGCTCCACCACCGGATGGCGCCCATCCAATATCCGTATCTCCCCTTTATCATTCAGAGCCGGACGGTGGTAATCATACTTAAACGCCGCCAGCGCCAGGCCGGCCAGTACATCCAACTGAGCCAAAGCCCGGGCGGTATCCTGAATCTCCGGAATATGAGCGCGGATCTTTTCCCGGATCGTATTGAAAAGATAATATTCCAGCGCTTCAATTTTTTCTTTCGCGCTCAAAATCTTATTTTCAAACTCTTTCAATTCCGGCACAATATACCGTTCCGCATTTACCAGCGTCTGTTTCCGGATGAAATCTGCCGGCACTTGCGACGTCTGCCCCTTGCTGACCTCAATATAATAGCCAAAGACCTTGTTAAAGCCGACTTTCAGTGTTTTTATGCCGGTAGATTCTTTAATCTTCCGTTCAAAATTCGCCATCCATTGCGAATTATTGCGGGCAATATCATGAAGCTCGTCCAGTTCCAGATCATAGCCGTCCTTGATCATGCCCCCTTCCCGTACGGTAAAGGGCGGTTCATCCACGATAGCCGCATTCAGCGTGTCATAAATTTCACTGTGCAGATGGATCCGGTCTGTCAATTTGCGCAATAAACCGGCGCGGGCCGACTGCAGCTGCTCTTTCAATCGGGGCAACGCCCCCAGAGAAGCCCGCAAACTTACCATGTCACGAGCATTGGCGCTGCCTACCTCCAAACGGGATAAGATCCGTTCCAGATCAAATACTTCTTTTAAACATTCCTGTAAACCATCCCGCAACGCAGGCTGATTAACCAGTTCTTCTACGGCGTCCTGCCGCTCCTCAATGCGCACCAGATCCACCAACGGGCACTCGATCCAGTTCCGCAGGCAACGGAACCCCATGGAAGTCGCTGTAAAATCCAGCACATCCAGCAACGTGCCTCTTTTACCGCCCTCCCTCATATTCTTAACCAGTTCCAGATTGCGGATCGCCGTCGCATCCAGATTCATAAACTGTTCCGTCGAAATACGATCCAGCCGATTGATCTGGGTCAGGTCCGCTTTCACCGTTTCATGCAAGTAAGTCAAAAGAACCTGTACCGCAGTGGCAACCAAAGGCTCCAGCTCAATTGAACCGAAATGCTGCGTTACATAATCGCCAATCCCCTCTTCCGGCTGGTAAAAAGAATACAGACAATCCGGTAATTTGCCTTTCAGCCACTCTTCCAGCCTGTCCCATTGTTCTATACCGCTATGTAATACAATTTCCGACGGCTGCAGACGGAAAAGCTGCTCTTCTACCGCCAAAAGCCGCTCGCTTCCGTTCGCCGTAAACCAGCGGCATTCTCCGGTAGAAACATCCGCCAGAACCAGACATAACACGCCGTCATCTTCCCGCAGATAGACCAGATAGCGATTGCCGCCTTCCTCCAACAGCGATTCATTGAGCGCCGTACCGGGCGTGATAATTTTAATTACTTCCCGCTTGACCAGCCCTTTAGCCAGCCTGGGGTCTTCCATCTGTTCGCAGATCGCCACCCGATAGCCTTTTTTTATCAATTTGGCCAGATAAGGCTCCACCGCATGATGCGGCACCCCACACATAGGGATCCGTTCTTCCAGTCCCCCGTCGCGCCCGGTCAGCGTCAGGCCCAGCTCCCGAGACGCAGTTTTGGCATCTTCAAAAAACATTTCATAAAAATCGCCCATACGATAAAACAGCAGTTCTTCCGGATATTTATTTTTAAATTCCATATATTGCTGCATCATGGGCGTCAACACATTCGCCATACTTTCCTCCGCAAAAGTCGCTGCCATCACCTAATTCGGTTTTTCACGATTTCTTTACCGGACTCGCCGACCTTTTAAAAGCCAGGTCTGCCCGCTTTCTATTTTTATCTGTACCAACTGCCCCGGACGGATTTCCGCCGCCTCTTGCTGCGGCCAGAGAACCAGCTTCCCCGTACGGGTACGACCGCTCCAGGTATCCGGATCTTTTTCTGTCGGCCCTTCCGCCATTACTTCCAGTGTTTCGCCCTCTAACCGTCGGTTAATACACAACGACCGGTTATTTTGCACCTGCATTAACGCTTCCAGACGGGCATGTTTGACGTCTTCCGGCACCTGATCATCCATACGGGCCGCCGGTGTACCGCTACGTTTGGAATAAATAAAGGTAAAGGCGGAATCAAACTTCGCCTCTTCCACCAGCTTACAGGTGGCGGAAAAATCTTCTTCCGTTTCACCCGGAAACCCTACGATGATATCGGTCGTGATGGAAGCCTTGGGCACATACTTACGTATCATCTGAATCAGTTCCAAAAACCGTTCTCCGGTATAACCCCGGTTCATGGCCTTCAAAATGCGGTTGCTGCCGCTTTGCAGCGCCACGTGAAAATGTTCGCACAAATGGGTGCCTTCCGCCACGGCCTTAATGACTTCTTCCGTCATATCACGGGGATGACTGCTCATAAAATGAATACGTTCCACACCGGGAACCTGATCTACCGCCCGCAACAATGCGGCAAAGGGCTCTTTGCGCAGCGCTTCATCCGAAATAAGCCCTGCCGCCGCAGTCACAGAGGTCAACTTTTCTTCTTCGTGATTGCGCAGAAAGTCCTTTCCGTAGGAATCCACATTCTGTCCCAATAACGTAATTTCGGTGTACCCTTCGGCCACCGCTGCCCGCACTTCTTCTAAAATATTAGCGATACTGCGGCTGCGTTCCCGTCCCCGCACATAAGGTACGATACAATAGGTACAAAAGTTATTGCAGCCATACATGATGGGAACCCAGGCGCTGAACCCGCTTTCTCTTACACGCTGTCCTTCAAACTCGCTGCTTTGCACTTCCAGACTGGTATAAACGCCTTTACGATGCCCCTCCAGATAATCTCGGATCACATCCTTAAAAGAATTTACGTAAGACGTGCCTAATAATAAATCAATTTGAGGATATTTTTTCAGTAACGCTTCCCCATCCTTCTGAGCCATGCAGCCGGTCACACAAATAATCTGTCCCGGGTGCTGCGCTTTCACATGCTTCAATTCCCCAATTTTACCTAAGATTTTTAACTCGGCGCTTTCCCGGATGCAGCACGTGTTTACCACCACCACATCCGCCTGCCTTACATCTCCCGTGTAAGTATAATCCAACTCTTTCAACTGCCCTGCATAATGCTCCGCGTCACTTTCATTCATCTGACAGCCATAATTCAACACATGGTAGAATTTCGCCACTTTTTATTCCTCCACTACTATATGTAGATATTTTTATAACTAATGTATTAGTATATTATAGCATTTTTATAGGATACGGGCAAACTGAAACATATAGGTTTATCCCTCTATGCTTCAAAAGATCAAAAAGGGATTATAAAATGAACTGTAGTATAGTCATCCCTCTAACAGTTTTTTTATTGTACAACCACACAATCTGTTCTAGAAGCGACCACAGGATTATTTTTGTACTCTAACAAAGCACCAAACCACTGCCATCAGACAATCATAGTAGTAATTTGGTGTTTTATTTTACGTTACCTCTTTTCCTTTTCATTTATCTTTATGGAACAGAATCGCCTACTGCTTCCTGGCTGTGCTTTACCCCGAGTTCATGGTATAATGAATAATAAATGATTCTCATATAATTCCTTATGCAAGCAGTTACTATCGGTTCTGACACAACAGATCCGGAAAAAATTTATTACAGATAAATTTATTACAGATACTATTACAGATAACAATTTAGCTAAGGAGGAATCATCATGGAAGAGAAAAAAATCTACACAGAAGCGGAAATCGAAGAATTGGCAGAGAGAGCTTCACAAAATGCGATGGAGCATTTTAAACATGGTTTGAACTGTGGAGAATGTGTCTTACAAGGTTTTTTAGATCTGGGCATCAGCGAATATCCCCCGGAAATCGTCGGACTTGTTTCCGGTATGGGCGGCGGCATGGGCTTTACCAAACACACCTGCGGAGCCGTCAACGCCGGCCTGGTGGTCATCAGCAGCAAACAGGGGCGTAAAAATCCCTATGCGAAAGAAACCTTTGCAGAACGGGTGGACGAACTGCACCATGAGGGAAGCGGTATTTATCCCCGGCACGGCGCTTATGTTAAAGAATTTATTAAAGAATACGGAACAATAGAATGCCGCGACCTCTGCTTCCCCTTTGATGAATCTACGCCTGAAAGGAAAAAAGACCGCGCCCGTAACTGTAAAAAACTCATCGGCTTCTGCGCAAAAGAAGCGGTGCGCGCTGCCTTAAAGCCCTGATATTCCTTACAGTCTTATTATTCATTATCGTCAAATACCGGTAGCCCCTGCCACTTATCATTCCTTAAAGCCTTGCTATAAAAGTACCATTTAAAACACTATTCCAGACATACAATACAGTAAATAAAGCCGACAGTATTTAGTTCTTTATTTTCTCACGTCACGCTTTTACTTTTAGTCGCAGGTCTTTATCTGTATCCAAACTCTATCTGAAAGTCAAAGATGGCAACCATCTTTGACCGGATTTGAAAAGGAGGTTTATTTTGAGCAAACGTATTTTAGTTGTGGGCGGTGTGGCCGGCGGCGCTTCTGCCGCAGCCCGCGCCAGAAGATTGGACGAAAAGGCGGAGATCGTCATTTTTGAACGGGGGGAGCATGTTTCTTTTTCCAATTGCTCCATGCCCTATTTTCTCAGCCGTGCCATTGCAGACAGTGCCAGTCTGGTAATGATGGATCCGACGCAATTTAAAAACAAATATAATATCGAAGTGCGGACACAACACGAAGTTACCTCGATCGACCGGAGCAAAAAGACGATTCAGGTAAAAAATCTGCTTACCGGGGCTGCCTGTGAAGAACCTTATGACACTTTAATTTTATCCCCCGGCGGCGAACCGGTCATGCCGAAGGCCATCGAAGGTATCAACAACAAAAATGTGTTCAGTATCCGCAATGTCACAGATATTGCCCGACTGGACAGCTGTCTGCGTACCGGACAGGTCAATCAGATCGCAGTGGTTGGCGGCGGCGCTCTGGGCTGCGAAGTAGCCGAACCGGGAGACAATACGCATTGCTATAAAAAATACCCCCTGCTGTATAAAACAACAGGGGATAACTTTGAATCATAACTTATATTGCTTCTTTATCTTGCCCAGGAACTGAATCAATTCCGGTGTGCAATTCGCCTTTTCTACTATAGCACCCTGCATCCCTGTCCGCATGAGATAAAAGTTAGTAGAAGTTTCATAGATATGGCGCAGCTGCACATATTTGTAAGCTACACGCCCCATCTTATTGACTTCTTCATAGTGGTCCAGGTAGAACGTCATGTTGCTCTGAGTACCCTCCAAGCGGCTTTGGGCAAAAGACTTTTCTCCGGCCCGACGCACATTGTAAGGGATCAGAAACAAAAACGTAGCAACGGAAGCTACAGCCATCACAGCCGCAGCAATATACCATTGATTATACAGACAGATAGCAATAATTACAGCCAGAATAGCGGCTAAAATATACTGCGCCTTGCGGAATTTAGAATTATGCCTGGTAATTTCCTGATTCATCCTTCCATATTCTTTAGCGCTGTAAGTAGTATTGGTTTTATAAACGATTCTCATTCCATTCTCTCCCTTTTGTGTCGGCTTCGGGTCACTCACCCGCTATGGTATTGTATCACATCCGGGCCAAATTGAAAACAGGAAAATGAACTTCTTTCCTGATTCTGTCAGGAATGGTTTTTTCTTTCTCTGAGAGAATCGTATTAACGTTGCAACGCAGCGTTCTCAAACGCCAACACTGCGATTTCGTTCTGATTTATCCACTACGGCGGCTACCGCTACGTCACCGGTAATATTAACCGTTGTACGGAACATATCCAGGACACGGTCGATACCTGCTACCAGCGCCAGACCTTCCAGCGGTAGCTGCACAGCCTGCAGCACCATCGCCAGCATGATCAGACCCGCTCCGGGAACACCGGCGGTACCGATGGAGGCAAGGGTTCCGGTAAAAATGATCATCAGCATATCGGAAGACGTTAAGTTGATCCCGAATACATTGGCAATGAACAAAGAGCAAATGCCCATATAGATTGCCGTGCCGTCCATGTTGATCGTGGCTCCTAAGGGCAGTACGAAAGAGGTGATCTCACGGGACAATCCCAGTTTTTCCTGCGCGTTTTTCATATTGACAGGCAGCGTTCCTGCGGAAGAACAGGTCGTAAAGGCAAGCATCATGGCTTCTGACATGCCACGGAAGAATTTCAGAGGCGAGATGCCGCCTCCCACGGAAGCCAGGCTGGAATACACCAGTACGCAATGCAGCGTGCTGCCAATAGCAGAACAGGCAATAACGCTTAATAAAGGCAACAATACTTTAGGGCCATTCTTGCAAACGACCGGCAGCAACAGCGCAAACACGCCGATGGGAGCAAAGCGCATGATCATAGCGATAATACGATAGCAAACTTCCGCCGCCGCATCAAAAAAATTAATCAGGGGATTGGTGCGGTTGCCGCCCACCTGGGTGATCCCCACACCGACAAATAAAGCGAAGATAATGACAGGGAGAATATCCGCTTTAGCCATGGAAGCAATGGGGTTCGTGGGAACCATATTCACCAACACCTGCATCAGGGTCGGCGCTTCTTTTACTTTCGGCGCCGCCTTGCCGGCAATCTCCAGCCCCACACCGGGATGGATCACGCCTGCAACAGCTAAGCCGATGACGATTGCAACCGCCGTAGTAACCATATACAGAGCGATGGTTTTAATGCTGATACGGCCCAGTTTTTTCCCATCTCCGCCCAGGCTGGTCACCCCCACAATCAAAGAACAGAATACCACCGGTACGATCATCATCTTGATCAGATTGATGAAAATCGTTCCGATAGGGGCGATCCACTGATTGATAAAGGGAAGACTTTCCGATCCGGCAGCTAAGCCGGCCACCACGGATAAAATCAGGGCAATTAAGATTTGAATAGACAGATTCATAACTTTTACTCCTTGTTTTTAATAGAACACGTTTTCAATTCTTTTTCATTCTACCATTTTTTTCAAGGAATAAAAGAGGATAAGATCAAGTATACGTGTATACATTTATCATCCGGTTATTTTATCTTTGAGGCGCTTACTCTCTCATTCACCAACATTTGTTTTGCTTCCTGCGGAGAGATTCTCTGATGCCCTTCAACAGAAGCACTTTAAAAAAAGCACAGCCAAAAAGACAGAACACGAAAAGCCCGTTTGTTAACAACATCGCAGCAAATCTTCATAAATGCAGCCCTTACTCCATCTTTATTTCACCTGTTATTTTCCCATTATTTTCCCACGGTGGGGAAAACAGTAATGCAGCAACAGGGCCACGGCAGACACTATCTGGCGGTCAAATTCATTTCCCCACCCCGGGGAAATGCTCCACAAATTGAATCTTGATGTCCGGAAAGCTATCTACATACTGAATGGTAAAATCCGGAAAACGCTCGACAAATTGCCATTCTCCCACTTTGTTCGGGAAATGTTCCACGACCTTCACTCTTAAATCCGGGAAGCTGTTTACCACCTGGACTTTAATATCCCCGAAGGACGTCACTATCTTTACCTTACCGGCCAGACGGATGCCTTTAAAATACCCCGCAGAATTTACCGCGCCGGAATAAGGCAGGATGGAAGCAGGCGAACCAAAGGTTGGCAAGGGAAAAATTTCTGCTGCCAGGGCACTTCCCCCAAAAACAAGTGCACAAAGACAAATTGCAAATATTTTTTTCATGGCCTCTCTCCCCGCGCAAACGCTGCGCTTACGTCTTTTCCCCTATTTTATGCTTTCGTTTGCAGGTTTACGTCATTGTACGCTTCCGGCATTATACGCCCACGCTATTCGTCATCAGGTATTTCCCCATTACAAATTTCCGTCATTCGTCGTCAGGTACTTCCCCATTACGCATTTTCGTCATTCGTCGTCAGGCACTTCCCTATTACACGCTTACATCTTCATTATGCGTCAACCGGAAGAACAACAGTAACGAAACTACCGAGGTCAGTGTCAGAATCGTGGAATAAGCCGCCGCATTACCGAAATTACTGCGGATAACTTCCGCATAAATGGCGACCGTTAATGTACTGGTACTGCTGGTATACAAAATGATGCTGGAACTTAGCTCACTGATCAGCGTAATCCAACTCATGATAGCGCCTGCCAGCACCCCCGGCAGCATCATGGGGACCATCACTTTACGGAAGGATTTAAATTCGCTTGCTCCCAGGCTGATCGCCGCTTCTTCCACACTGGGCGAGATCTGCGAAATAATCGCCGTACTGGAACGGATGGTATAAGGCATCCGCCGAATTGTCAGCGAGATGATCATGATTAGCGCCGTACCGGACAACACCAGGATCCCTGAGTTAAAACCGGACAGCAACGCAATGCCCAGTACAGAACCGGGAATAATATAAGGAAACATGGTCAGCGTGTCCAGAATATTAGTCAGCAACGAAGGTTTCCGCACTGTCAGGTAAGAAATCAGAATGCCCATGATCACCACGATAAAAATCGCGCAAACACCAAAGGCATAGGTATTAAAAATAGAGATATTATCCTTGGACAACAGCGTATTCTGGTAATTCATCAAAGAAAAACGCCCGGTGTAGACCGCGCCGCCCACGGTTTCCAGAAAAGAGGTAAAGATGACCGTCATCTGGGGCAGCATGGCAATAAAGCAGACGCCATACACGAAAAGGTACGAGAAAAATTTCTGATAGCCCTGAGCTTCCACCGGCTGCATAGGCTTTAATGCGGTCATCGCATAAGAATAATGTTTGGCCATCAGACGCTGCAGGAAGAACAGGAATAAAGTGATCACCACAACGATCACGCAAAGCGCCGCCGCAAAATGATCGTCCGTGCTTACTTCACCCATGAACTGAGTGTAAATCAAGACCGGGAAAGTCTTAAACCCTTCCCCGATCAGCATCGGCGTACCAAAATCAGAGAATACCCGCATAAAGACTAACAGCGAACCGGCCAGCAACGAAGGCATGACCAGAGGCAGAATGATTTGTGTCACACGCTGAAAAGCATTGCAGCCAAGGCTTTCCGCCGCCTCGTTTAAAGAACTGTCCAGATTTTTTAGGGCGCCGGATACATACATATAAATCAAAGGAAAGGATTGCAGAGAAAAAACCAGGACGATACCGGCAAAACCATAAATGCCGCCGAATTGAACGCCAAAGGCGCTATTGAACAACTGGGTAATAAACCCGTTGCGCCCTAAGAGCTGGATCCAGGCGTAAGCCCCGATAAAAGGCGGTGACAGGTAGGAAATAACAATCAGTATATTCACGTATTTACTGAACGGAATCTTATAACTGCGCAGCAAATAAGCCATCGGCAGACCGATGATCGCCGCCAATAAGGTAGAACATATAGTAACTTTAAAGCTGTTGACCAGCGTGCTCCAGTAAAATTTACGAGCAAAGAACCTGGTAAAATAATCAAAGGTCAGCGCATGGGTTTCCGGCGAGACCACGCTCTGGTACAGGATCAAAAACAACGGGTAGACCACAAACAAGATAAAAAACGCCAGCAGTAAAAAAGTCAGGCCCTTCCAGATATCCGGCTTTTTCATAGCGCCTCACCACCTGTTTCGCTGTTTTCTTCCTGTCGGATGAGGGTACGGGAGCCATCTTCGGTGAACACATTGATGCGCGCGGTTTCCACCCGTAACTTCACATTGGTGCCATTGGGAATGATTGTTCCCACATCCGAGGGACGGATCACCTCCACTTCCTGCCCCGCTTCCGTTTCCATAAAGTAGTGGGTAGAAATTCCCAGGAATACGCTGGATTTTACAACGGCATCGATGCCTTCCCCGTCTTTGTGAACCGTAAATTCTTCCGGACGGACAGCGACCCGCACCGGCGTTCCGGCCGCCTGCGAAATAGTTTGATCACCGGTTCCCAATAACCGGAGATCCAGATTATCCATGACTGCCTGGTAATGTCCGAAATCAACTCCGGTCTTTCCCTCTGTCTCCGTCAATTTAGCAGAAAAGATATTGGATAATCCGATAAAAGTAGACACAAACTGATTCGCCGGGCGTTGGTAAATATACTGGGGAGAACCTACCTGCTGGATCACACCGTCGTTCATAACGGCAATACGGTCCGATACCGCCAGTGCTTCTTCCTGGTCATGGGTCACATAGACCGTGGTGATTCCCACCTGCTGCTGGATCGTTTTGATCGCATTACGCATTTCTACCCGCAGCTTCGCATCCAGGTTGGACAGCGGTTCATCCATCAGCAAGACCTGCGGATGGATGACCAAAGCTCTGGCTAAAGCCACCCGCTGCTGCTGCCCGCCGGAAAGCTGAGTCGGCATACGGTCTTTCAGATGGCCGATCTTTACCACATCCAGAATATCCTTGACCAGAGTGTCGATTTCCCCAGCGGCTACCTTGCGTTGTTTTAAGCCGAAGGCCGTATTTTGTGACACAGACATATGGGGAAAAATAGCATAATTCTGGAAGACCATACCCATATTTCTGCGATTTACAGGGATATCGTTAATAATCGTATCATCTATTTTAATGGTTCCCCCTTCAATCGAGTTGAAACCGATGATCATGCGCAATAAGGTAGTTTTACCACAACCCGAAGGCCCTAACAGAGTAAAAAATTCACCCGGCCGGATATGGACGGACAAACCGTTGATCACAGTATTGTTGCCAAACTTTTTTATCACATTATCGATAGCAATAGAAACGCTCATAACGAGACTCCTTTAGCAGAAAATATGGCGCCAATATGAAATTGGCGCCATGTTTCTTGATTAGTTTCAGATTCAGTACTCTTCATGGCGGAAGGTTCGCACTGTCAACTACACTTCACTATTTACTGCATTGCACATTGTCTTTTGCACTGCGTTTCAAAGCGCAGATCGCAAAAAATACGCTGTGTATTACATAGATTTTTCCAGATGCTCTGTAAAGGTTTTGGTGAATTTATCCTTATTTTCAGAAACCCATTTTTCATCAAACTTGGGAGCTACTTTGATTTTATCGGCCGGCGTCATGTAATTTGCCAGTTTCGCGCCCTTGCGCAAAGGACGAACTGTAAGCGTGGTACCCACCAAGTTTTGAATCTTTTCGCTCAGCATATAGTCGATGAATTTCTTCGCGTTTTCAGGGTGTTTGCAGTTTTTAATGATCTGTACCGACTGAGGCGCATATAATGCCCCTTCTTTCGGGAACACGACCTCTACATCAGCACCGCTTTTAACCAGACTGGCCGCCGGATCTTCCCAGGTCAGGCCCACCATATATTCGCCGCCGGCTACGCCCTTGTAGACCTGGCTGGAGCTGTTGGCCATCTTGCCGTTCAGCTGTTTCAGGAATTTATCACAATAATCCCAGGCTTCTTTACTGAACGGATCGCCATTGCCCATATCATACAGCATAACGACCAGAGACTGGAAAGCAGAAGAAGAGTTTACCGGATCGCCAAAAGCGATCTTGCCTTTCAGCGCGGGATCCAGCAAATCCGCAAAACCTTCGATTTTGCGATCGCCTTTTAATTTTTTATTTACGATCATGACCGTAGGATCAGAAAATGCCGGCGTAAAGAACCCGGTCGTATTTTTAAACTGATCCATCATATTGGCATCTTCCTTGGAAACATATTCCTGGAATAAATCCTTCTTCGATGCCAGCATCGCTTCACTCCCGGCCCATAAAATGTCCCCCAGAGGGTTGGCCTTTTCCGACGCTACGCGTTTTACGACCTCACCGGTACCTGCAACCACTACATTTACCTTAATACCTGTGTCTTTTTCAAAATTTTTAATGACCGCATTATTCAGGCTTTCACTGCGGGCAGTATACACTGTCAGCTCCTGGCCTGAGCCGCCCGCTTTAGGCGCTTCGGCTTTTTTATCATTCCCGCCGCAGCCGCTGAAAAGCATAGAAAACGAAAGTAATGCGGTTGCTAAAAATGCAACTGATTTTTTCATGTTTTGCGCCTCCGATATTTTTATTTCCGCCGTACTGGATCTATCAGGGATTTCCTCCCTTACTTTTGCTCTATAATTATACCATTCTGCCGGTATTATCTCAAGGAAAAGATAAAACCGCTCTGTCAGCCACAACGGCACCGACAAGGCGGCTTAAAATTGTAATAATGATGCTGTCAAATTAAAATTATGTTTATCATTAATGTTTAAATTCGTATTTCAAATGCTGACGTTCCGGCATACGCTGATACTTCACCCGCGGATAACCGACCATCATACATCCTACCAGCTTTTGTTTGGAAGGCGTACCGACCAAATCCACCAGCGGTTTATATCCCGCAATGGCGCAAGCCTGGATAAAACCGGCCATCGTGGTACCCAGACCGATCGATGGCGCAAACACTTCCGCATAAGCCAGACATTGTTCACTGTTGCTTACGCCGGTCACATTTAAACGGCGTGCCGAAACAAAAACCAACATAGGCGCATTTCGTCCAATAATATCCACTTTCTTTTCATGGTAGGTAGCCAGTACTGCACGGAAATACCGTTTATTTTCCGTACCCAGTTCCACTTCTTTTTCCATCCAGTCTACCGTCGTCCGGCAGATTTTTTGGATAAGCTCGGGATTGGAAATAACCGTAAAATACATTCCCTGACTGTTACCGGCCGTAGGCGCATAACGGCAGATATTCAGCAGTTTTAACACATCTTCGTCCGTTGGGACCTGTGGTTTGAACAAACGGATACTGCGGCGGGACCGCAAAAAATCATAGGCCTGTTGTTCCGTTAATTGCTGCTTAGGAACAGGGTTCATTTCTGCTTTCGGCGTATATTTATTGTCCAGTGCTCCCGTCGGACAGATGGCCACACAATGGCCGCAGCTCATACAGCCCCGGTCCACATTACATACGGGTCCATCCCCACTCATCTCCAAAATACAGGCAGGACAATCCGCTACGCATAGCCCGCATTTTACGCACTTATCATGATCGACTGTCAACAAATCCAAAACCGGCACTTTTTCAAACCCCCAACAATAACCCTTTTCCCTGATTTAGTAAAAATTAAATATGCAGGTATTATATCACACCTTTAAGCTAAATTCCAATAGTTTTCAGAAGGATTTTGTTAAAAACTACCCTCGTGATCTACTCTATCATATTCTTATGTATCCGTAAAAAAGACAGCGGAACCTGTACAGAACATCTGTCGGCGAAAATCCGCTGCCTCTTGGTTTTTCAATTATTGATGAATCAATTCATCGGTCTTACGCCACACCGGAAGCGACGTTGCCTTACTTGCGATTGGCCTGTTCACTGGTCAGTTTATACATCAGCGCATTGCAGATCGCAGCCGCCACGTTGCTGCCGCCTTTGCGGCCTACTGCTACAATGTAGGGAACGCCGCTTCCCATAATGATTTCTTTGGACTGCACCACATTGACAAAACCAACCGGCACACCGATTACCAGGACCGGTTTGATTTTCCCTTCTTTAATGAGTTCGTCAAGGCGCACCAGAGCTGTCGGCGCATTTCCTACCGCGATAATGACCGGACCTGCCAAACCGGCTGCTTTTTCCATGCAGGCTGCCGCCCGGGTCATGCCGCCTTCCCTGGAACGGGCAGCCACATCGGCATCGGCCATATAGCATTCTGCTTTGCCACCTAATTTGTTCAGCGCCATCTTATTAATCCCTACGCAGGCCATGTTGGTGTCTGTCACGATCGTGAAACCGCCCTTTTGCATAACGGCCAGCGTATCTTCCACCACATGCTCACTAAAACGCAATGTACGCGCATAATCAAAATCGGCGGAAGTATGGATGACCCGCTTTACGATGCTTTCCTTTGCGGGGTCGATTTTCATTTGACCCAGTTCTTCCGAAATAATCGCAAAGCTCCGCTGTTCAATATCCATCGGCAATACATTTTCTAACTTCATTTGTCTCCTCCTTTTACAACCGTACGTCTGCTTATCGTACTTCTGTCTATCATACTTACTTTATCAATTACAGGCTTTACGCCCTACCAACCGATCTCCATCTGCCACCGTAAATAATTACTGTCTGCTACGACATCTGCCGATCATGTCACACCTGACGGGCCCTTCGGTTATCCCTACACTGCTTACAACATTTTGCATCTGCCGGACTATTTTTCAATGCCTTCCCGGGCCGGTATCCCTTTGTCAAAAGGATGTTTTCGTTTGCAGATCTCCGAAACATAATCCGCCGCTTCCAGCATAGCAGGAGAAGGGTTTCTCCCGGTAAGCACCACCTCCAGATGCGGCGGCTTGTTTTGTAAAAAGTCCAACAACAGGCTTTCATCCAGCAACTTTGTCCCGCAGGCGCCGATCACTTCATCCAGCACCAACAGGTCCGTTTGCTCCGCCACGCAGCGCTCCGTTACTTCTTTAAAGAATACGTTGTGGCGCTGCAGCACCTCGGCCTTTTCCGCATCGTTCATTTGGAAAGAAAATTTTTTTAAGGATTTACCCCGAAAGACCTGTACTCCCGGCAATAGTTTCAGAGTGGTCAGTTCCCCGGTCTCCCGGTCCTTCAAAAACTGCCCTAAAATCACTTTCAACCCCCGGCCGCTGGCCCGTAAAATCAGACCCATGGCGGCTGTGGTCTTGCCTTTTCCATTTCCGGTATAAATGTGAATCAGACCCAATTTATTTTTGTCCATCCTCTTCCCTCTATTGTCCGTGTATCCGTTTGACCCGTTTTATCTGTTTTGTCGTTTTATTTGCAATAACCGGACTCATACTCCTTTTTCCACTATTTCATAGATGCGTTTCATATCCAGGTTTTTACGGATATTCTCTGCCAGAATGTCATATTGCTGTTCTTTATATTGCTTATAGTCGATGACTTTCACATCTTCCATGGTCAACCCTTTTTTGGCTAACAGTGCCTCCACGACTTTGGCCGCGATCCCCTCTCCGTCAAAAATGCCGTGAATATAAGAACCGTACACATTGACGGATCCATGAACTGTCTGACTGCCTTCGGCAAAGGATTCGGCCTTCTCATTGATCGGTTCCACCTGATTCAAAGGGCGGTTCTTGCCATGTTTCGTCACGCCGCTGTGAATCTCATAACCGTAAAAATCCTTGCCGCTGAGTCCGGCTAAAATGCCTTCCACTTTGCCAAATTTGCCTTTCATCTGGATGGTACGCTTATTCTCCACAAATTCAGTCGTCGTGTCCAACAAACCGATGCCTGTAGTTACACTGCCTGCATGCCCGCTGTCATAGCCAAACGGATCGGCCAGGCTTTCGCCCAACATCTGATAGCCGCCGCAGATACCAAACACGACCGTACCGCTGTTGGCTTTATGCAGCACTGCCGCTTCCAAACCGTTCTGGCGCATCCACTTCAAGTCATCAATAGTATTTTTCGTCCCCGGCAGCATGATCATGTCCGGATTCCCCAGTTCTTCCACACTGCCTACATAGCGTACGGACACGCCCTGGATCAGTTCAAATACGTTAAAATCGGTGAAGTTGGACATCCGCGGCAAACGGATCACCGCAATATCGATCAGCGCTTTTTGATTTTTACCCTGATTCAGTCTTTCCGAAAGGCTGTCCTCGTCTTCGATATCCACTTTCAGCATAGGCAGTACGCCGATCACAGGAATGCCGGTCTTGGCCTCCAACATGTCCAGACCCGGTTTTAAAATATTCACATCGCCCCGGAATTTATTGATCACGATGCCTTTCACCATGGCTCTTTCATCCGGTTCTAAAAGCATAAGAGTGCCGTAAATGGAAGCAAAGACACCGCCCCGGTCAATATCCGCCACCAGGATCACCGGTGATTTGGCCATTTTCGCCATGCCCATGTTCACGATATCCTGATCTTTCAAATTGATTTCCGCCGGGCTGCCCGCTCCTTCGATAACCATAATATCACATTGTTCCGCCAAAGTATTGTACGCATGGAGAATGTCGGGAACCAGCTTCGTTTTATATTTATAATACTGGGCCGCCGGCATGGTGCCGATCGCCCTGCCGTTTACGATGACCTGTGAACCGCTGTCGCTGGTGGGCTTCAGCAAGATAGGGTTCATCATCACATTCGGTCGGATGCCGGCCGCTTCCGCCTGCACGACCTGCGCCCGTCCCATTTCGGCGCCTTCTGCCGTAATAAAAGAATTCAATGCCATATTCTGCGATTTAAAAGGACAGGCTTTTTTCCCATCCTGATGAAAAACACGACATAAACCTGCAGTGACCAGACTTTTTCCTGCATTGGACATGGTTCCCTGAACCATAATTGCTTTAGCCATTTTCTTCACTCGCTTTCATTAAAAATTTAACAATATCTTTGTAGGTTTTTATTTCATATGGCAGCGGAGAATTCCGTTTCGTTTCTGCCGCGATCACGGGACCGCCGGCCCTGGTATGTTTGCCTGTAACACTGCTGGTTACATGATCCCCGCAGACCACGATGCGCAGCGGTTCGTTCAGGCCTTCCAGCAGCGGGCCTAAAAATTCTTTATCGATACGGGCAATAAAACCGGCCTTGCCTTCATAATCGTGACGGTGGGCCGCTTCATCCGCTCCGTTGAAATGCGTCATCACAAAAGGATATCGGGGCAACAATTTGCGTGTAACGGCCAGTTTTTCCCGTATATCCGTATCAATATCAGCCGTACAATATTGCAGCTCGGGCGCTTCCATTTTCAACGCTTTGCCGATACCTCTTACGATCTCTGTCTGGCTGACCATAGCCCCCGGAATATGGTTTAATTGTTCAAAAGACGGTAATTCCGTACGGCAGGAAGCACCCCAGGGATATAACGTATAGGTCAGGCCGTTGCGATTGTACTGCCGCAAGATTGCCTCAGATTCCCGCATAAATACCTTCATGACCAGAGAAGCGGCCTGCAAGTCCTGCAAAAGTTCTTTTACCGGCAACCCCATACTCTCATGCGGCGGCGCCGTAACCGTCTGCAACACCGGCTCGCTGCGGTTCATGATTAAAAGATTGCGATAATCGGAAAGATGAATAAATTCTATGTCAGAAGAAAGTGACGAAAACTTTCCCGCCAGCTCTTCCAATTCCCTGCCCGTCAGGCCCATGCCATTAAAAGAAACCAAACGGCCGATGCCATCCTGCGAAACCACGTTACAACGCAGTACCATCTCGTATTCCGAAACGTCCCGATTGCGGGCTAAAAGCTCCAGATAGGCCCGATTTGAAGGAAATAACCCGGTAGGCACGCCCAGTAAACGCAGGATACAGGTCAGGCTGCCGGGCGGTACATCGTCCTCGCAAATGCTGATATGCCCCAACTCCCCCTTCTGGCATAAGTAGTCCATAAAAGGGTGCGCCGCTTTGGCAAAAGGGGTCTGCCCGTTCCAGGCCGGTATGGGGTCATCCCCCAATCCGTCAATTAGTACCATTAATGAGTGCATTCTTCACAATATCCTTCATGTATTTGATAAGTTTTCGATTGTCCCGGCGCGTTTTTACCGCCACACGGAAATAACCGGGGCCAAGGCCGCGATAATTGGAGCAATCGCGGATCAATATCCCCCGCTTCTTTAATGCATCTTTCCAGTCGATGCCCCGATTCGACCGCAGGAAAAGATAATTGGCCGTGCCTTCCCACACAGTAAAACCGATCAGGCGCAGCTGGGCTATCATGTAAGTCCGTTCCTGCGCGATCAATGCACGGGACGCAATAAGATACTCCTTTTCATCCAGAGCCGCCACTCCGGCTGCCTGGGCCAGTACCGAAACATTCCAGTCCTGACCGCATTCATAAAGGCGTTCAATCAAATTCGCATCGGAGGTGAGGCAGTAACCCAGCCTTACGCCCGGTATCGCATAGATTTTGGTAAAAGCTTTTAAGATGATCAGATTCGGATAACGATCCAGCACATCCAGCAGGGAGTATTCTTCCCAGTCAGGCAAAAATTCCAGAAAGCATTCATCAACTAATAAAGGAGTGCCAAACTCTTTACAACGCTCTAAAACTTTCAGTAAAAGGGTTTTGGAAATTAAAAGCCCGGTGGGATTATTGGGATTGCACAAAATCACCATGCCGGTTCGTTTCGTGATCGCCTTCAAAATCTGCGACGTGACGGTAAAGCCCTGCTCCGGCTCAAGGATAAAATGATCGACTTTGCTGCCGGCCATCACAGCGGCCTTTTCATAATCCGCAAAAGTAGGCGCCAAAATCAGCGTTCGTTTAGGACGAAGCGCCGCCAACAAACGGAATAAAACATCGGCCGCGCCGTTGCCGCAATAAATTTCTGCCGGTGAGATTTTTAAAGAGGCACCTAATTTTTTTCGCAGCGCCCGGCAAAAAGGATCCGGATACTTTACACAATCGGTAATCGCTTTTTGCAGCGCTTTGCGAATACCGGCCGGCACACCCAGCGGATTAATATTCACAGAATAATCCAGTATCTCCACCGAATCTTTTTTCAAAGATTCGTTATAAATGTCTCCACCGTGCACAGATTGATACATGCGCTCCGACTCCTCACTACCTGATTTTCATCAAAGTCTTTTTTCGCTTTGGCTGCACTTTCAGATTTCAGACCATAATGCAATGGCAATCCATTAATTTTCATCAAGGCCTTTTTTCGCTTTGGCTACACGGCAAAAAAAAGGCATATGGAATACAACAGACTAAAGCCCAATATACCTATGATAGATGTAAAATACATTAACAGATTCATTCGCTTGATGTGCCGGGAAGAAGCCACCTGCACATCATCACCGATCGTTTCTTTATGCACCAGTTTGCCGAAATAATAATGATCACCGCCCAGCATCAGCTGCAGCGCGCCTGCCGCCACCGCTTCCGTCTGGCCGGAATTAGGACTCAGGTGATGATAGCGGTCCCGTTGGAAGATCCTCCAGGCGCCCTGAACATCCAACCCGGTAAAAAAACTGGCGGCCAGCATATAGAAGGCGCAGATACGAGCCGGAAGAAAATTAGCGATGTCATCCAGTTTCGCCGCATACCTGCCCAGATAGAGAAATTTTTCGTCTTTATACCCTATCATGCTGTCCATGGTGTTAATCCCTTTATATAAGAACGCCAACGGCGCACCCCCGATAAACATATAGAACATGGGGGCCAGGATCCCGTCCGCCGTGTTTTCCGCAATCGTTTCTACGGCGCCTTTCACCACTTCTTCTTCGGCTAATTCCGCCGTATCCCGTCCCACGATCCAGGAAAGCATCTTCCGGCCCAGAGGAAGGTTTCCGGCTTCCAGAGCATCATACACTTTCATACTTTCATCCCGCAGGGAGCGGGTGCAGAAAATCTGGTAGCACATAATCGTTTCCAACGCAAAACGAAGCCAGGGATGAATCTGATCTGCCACAAACAGGATACCGTAGGGAACGGTAAAAGAAAGGAAACAAACGACGATCACAAGCAAAAAGCCCCCCCGCAGCAACCGTTCCGGTTCCTCCCCGCTGACCTTGCGCACCTGTTTCTCCAACCGGGCAATCAATTTTCCTATTAAAATAATCGGATGTGGCCAGCCATGAGGATCTCCAATCACTAAATCCAACAGAAACCCGCAGACGATGGCGCCTAACAACATCATGAACGCTACCCCTGTATAGTTAAGATTCTTGCTTTTTCTGATAAGCCACGCAGGCAGCCACAAAATTACGGGCAAAATCTATGTTGCCCCATAAATGCAGATGCGGATAACCGGCATACAGCGTTTCGCCGGCCTGTGCCGCAGGCCAGGACGTTTGTTTTCCCAGCTTGGTCGCCGTGAAAGCGTTGCCATTCTGGTCGCTGTCTGAGTAATGGAACTCATGGGCGTGAATCATCTCCCCCGCCTTGCCAAATACATTGTCCGTATTGGCGGTAAGCAAAACATAACCGAATCGGACCAGGCCCTGCGTCATCCAGCAGCTTCCGTTGACCGCCCCCACCCAGGGGTAAAAGCGATCCCCGTCTTTATACCCTTCCATAAGGTACATAAAGCCGCCGCATTCCGCATAGCATGGCAGACCGGCAGCCAGCTTTTCTTTCATGGACGCCAACATGGTTTGATTGGTGCTCAATTCTCCGGCGTACAACTCCGGATAGCCACCGCCTAAAATGACGCCCTGACACTCCGGCAACATTTTATCCGTCAACGGACTGAAAGGTACGATCTCGGCCCCTAACATAGTTAACAGATCCAGAGAATCCTGATAATAAAAGTTAAAGGCTTTGTCCATCGCCACAGCGATTTTCACAGAACCTAACGGCTCGATCAGCAATGGTTCGTATTCCAGAGGCGGGGCACTTTGCGCCAAAGCCATCAGGCCCTGCAGATCGATGGATTCCGCCGCCTGCGCCGCCAGCTTTTCCACCACGGTCTCCAGCGTACCGATCTCCCCTGCCGTCACCAGACCTAAATGCCTGCTTTCCAGATTGCATTCCGGCAAATGAGGGAAATAACCGTATACCTTGGCACCCGTTTCTTTTTCGATCACATCTTTATAAAACAGATAGGTCATCTTCTTCACATTATTGAGGATGACACCCTGAATATTGCTGTCTTTACGAAATTCCTTAAATCCTTTGATCAACGCCGCCATGGAAACCGCAGCGCCTTTCCCGTTAATGATCAATACCACCGGCGCTTTCACCGTGCAGGCCAGATCATAGGCGCTGGCATCGGTGGTTTTCCCCATACCGTCATAAAAGCCCATCGCGCCTTCTAAAATAGCTGCATCGCAGTCTGTACCGTTTTTTGCCAGGAGCCGTTTAATATTTTCCTTCCCCACCAAAAAAATATCCAGATTGCGGGAAGGAGCGCCGATCACCTTGCTGTGAAACATAGGGTCGATGTAATCCGGCCCGCTCTTAATTGCGGTTACGCGCAGTTTTTTATTCAGCAAAGCCCGTAACACAGCGCATACGACCGTTGTCTTACCACTGCCGCTCTGCGGCGCCGTAAATAACAAACGAGGGATATCCGCCTTTACCGTTGCTGCCATATTCTTCTCCCCTTCCGCCTGGCTATTTTGTCGCCAAATGTCCGTACATCCGCTGCACATCAATACTGCTCATGGCAGAATTGATTTATTCAACCTCTTTTTTTAACGCGGTAATAATATAAATGGGATTTTGCGCCATCATCAGATTATAGCGCCCCAGTTTCTTGTTGTAGGCCGAAGCGATCTGCACTACATCCAAGGCGTACTCCGCCTTATCTTTATAATATTCCACTACGGTGCATAAGGTCTCCAGCGCGATCACGTTGATCACCACACGGCAGACGGCATTACGGGCATAGATCTCATCCAGCATTTTTCCCATATTACCGCTACTGCCGCCAATAAACACACAATCCGGTACAGGGGTCTGGGCTAACTTTTCAGAAGCTTCCCCGGCAATGATCTCCATATTGGCGCACTGGAAGCGTTCTTTATTTAAGGCCAATAACGCCAGCGCATCGTCTTTTTGTTCAAAAGCATACAATTTTCCCTGGGGTACCTGCAGCGCCAGTTCCACAGAGCAGGAGCCTGTGCCTGCGCCAATATCATACACCACATCGGTGGGCTTTGGCTGGAGCTTGGAAATGGAGATTGCCCGTATTTCCTGTTTCGTCATGGGCGCTTTGCCCCGCAAAAACAGACTGTCGTCCAGACCATGCACCGTTTTCCGCATAACGGTGCCGGCAGCGTTATTTAAAATCATCATCACGGAAAGCGAGGGAAACTCCTGCCGGGCTATTTCTGCCGCCGTACCGCTGATGATCGACTCTTCCGGATACGATAAGTTGGAGCCTACATGAACGATGACTTCCCCTAACCCCTGCTCACATAATTGCCGGCACAAAGCCTGTGGTGAATTTTCTCCTCCGGTGAGGGAAAACACTTTTTTATGTTCCAGCACCGCCGCGATCAGATTTTGCTGACGGCCATGCATGCTGATAATTTTAGCGTCGTCCCAGGACAGCTGCAGACGGGAAGCAAAATATACCAGACTGCTGATGCCGCAAAAGCGCTGTACTTCGCATTCCGGCAGCTTGCCTGCAATCGTCCTGGCCAAACTGAAAAAGCCTACGTCACCGGAAACCAGAATTCCCAGCACATCGGCAGCAGGATCCGCCTTGCCGGCAACCGCTTCCAACTCAGACAGTTTGATTGTGGGATACACCGCTTTTTTCCCCTCACTGAACTGTGTTACCATGCGCTGATCGCCGGCTAAAATCGTGCTGTCCGCAATGGCCTTGCGGGCTGCGCCGGTCAACAGCTCCGGATTGCCCGGTCCGATTCCGATCACATATACCTTCAGCATAACTGCTCTCCCTTTGCTCTCTGCTTGTCCGCAAATCTTTCTTTTTAGCCCTTCTTTACCCACCGGCTGACTTTAAGATGATCAGTCTGAGCAAAAATTCTAATAGGCATACTATCTCATTTTTCCGTCAGGCGCCAAACTGCTTGCGCAGATCCTGCAACACCTGTACCAGATCCTCCCCCGTTTCCGGCTGACGATCGATCAGGATCAGCTGCGCCCCTACTTCGGCCGCCGCTGCCAGTTTATCTCCAAAGCCCCCGGCCTGGCCGGAATCTTTGGACACTACATACTTCGCGCCGCACTGCTTGAACATAGCCACATTCAATTCTTTGGAAAAAGGTCCCTGCATACAAATGATCTGTCCCGGTTTATAGCCCAAAGTCAGCGCATTGTCCAGAGAATCGCGCAAGGGCAGGACACGGCAGGTCACCCGCTCCGCGTAATCCGGCAGTCGGGTAAAATCAATCAGATTTTTGCTGCCGGTGGTCAGAAAAATGGGTCCCTCCGTCTCACTGAGCAATTCGATGGCTTCACCGAAATCCCTGACCGAGATGCAGCCCGGATGAGGGCTGGACGGACGCAGCATCCGTTTATAAGTAAAACCGGTATCCTCGCAGGCGCGGCGTATGGTTTCCGTAACAATGACCGCATAAGGATGGGTCGCATCCAGCACCAGTTCCGGCTTAATTTCACGAAGAAATTCACACATGTCCGCATAGGTCATGCGTTTCTGCAATACATGTAAATAAGGGCTGTCCGGGTACAGGGAGGCACCGTAAGCAGTAGCTACCGATACATAGATCTCCACCTGCATCGCCGCCAGCGCGTCAGCCAGACGGCGGCCTTCTATCGTACCGGCGATCAGCCAAACTTTTCGGTTCATAAATGATATCCCCGGGGGGTAACAATGCGCCCGTTGATCACCTTACTCTGGGAGTTGCCTATAATGACGGTTGAGAACATGTCCACGTTCTCGTTCGCGCCCAGTTCTTTCAACGTAGTTAGTTCATACGATTCGCCTTCCCGCCCGATATTGTAGACGATACCGCAGGGAATGTCACCGCTTTGCGTCTGCAAGAGAATATCGCAGGCCTTTTTCAGATAATCCTTTCTCTTATGACTGCGTGGATTATAGATAGCGATACAAAAATCTCCCTGTGCCGCACAGGCCAAACGTTTTTCAATTTTTTCCCAGGGCGTCAAAAGATCACTCAGGGAAATCAGGCAAAAGTCGCAAATCAGAGGAGCCCCTAAAACAGCCGCGCCGGAGCAGGCCGCCGTGACACCGGGAATCACTTCAATATCTACTTCCGGATGTTCCGCCGCCACCTGACACATGATGCCTGCCATGCCGTATACGCCGGCATCACCGCTGCTGACGATAGCTACGGTCTGATCCTTTAACGCTTCTTCCAGCGTCGCTTTGCAACGATCTACTTCCTTGCGCATCCCGTTGGAAATAAATTTTTTCCCGGGGAAATCGTCCCGGATCAAATCAATATAAACCTTATAACCGGTGATCACATCACAGGCTTCCAACGCCTTGACTGCGCGTTCCGTCATTTGGCTTCTGCCGCCGGGTCCTAAGCTTACTACATAAATTTTAGCTGTCATCTTTACCCTCGCAGGATCCGTTTCTCTACCAGCAACCATCCTGCTTTTCCTTTCCTGTTTTCTTGAGTGTAACTTATTTTTACCAATTAACTTGTTTTTGCCAACTATTTTTTACTATGATTTCTGTTTATATTTACACAAAATATATTTACACAATATATTTTTTTCTATTTGCGTAGCAGTCATTTACTAACTGTTAAAATCTACCACAAAATTCTCTGCGGCAATGGCCAACGTGACCCCATTTTTACTGGTCTTGCGCAACAAAAGTTTGCCTTCGTCACTGTCCAGTACAGCAGCGCGCTCACAGACATTGTCTACTCCCACCGTTTTTGCGACAAAAGCAGAAGGAGTAAAGTCTCCTTTTACCTGCAACAGCTTTTCCGCGCTATAAAAATGAATGGGCAGCGAATATTCTTTGGCAAAGCGCAAAAGGCCCTGTTCATCTTTCTTCACATCAATGGAAGCTACGCTGCGTACCACAGTAAAACTGAGCTTTAGCCGATTCAATTCCTGAATGACCAGATCTTCGATTGTTTCCATCGGCGTACCGCGGCGGCAGCCGATGCCCAGATGAAGGATACGCGGGCGCAAAACTACCGTTTCCACAAAAGGCTGCACGCTTTTTTGCAGGGAAATAGCCACTCCTACCGGGCCGTCATCGGCCATAACCATACCGGTAGGTAAAGGTTCTTTCACAGGGAAATCGCTCTTCACGCCCACCACTTTAGCGTCTACCAGGTAAGAAGCAAAAAGTTTTGCCCCGGTTAAATTGAAAATCGACATATTATGGCGGGTGGCCCACTCATCTACCGCAAATAGCTTATTGATATCGGTAGCGGTGGTAATGACCGGCACGGCTCCCAAAAACTCCGCTATGCCCGTAGCCAGACTGTTGGCGCCGCCGATATGACCGGACAGCAACGGGATGACGAATTTACCCCGCTCATCAATGGAAATCACCGCCGGATCTTTGGTTTTGCTGCGAATATACGGAGCAATAGCGCGAATCGCGATCCCCGTTGCGCCCAGAAAGACCAGGAGACGGTCTGTCGCAAAAGCATCTTTGCAGGCCTCCTGCAGACCGGGAGCGATTTCCTGCAGCGCCGGATCCAGCTCCGCATACCGTTTCGTTGTTAAGATTTTGGTGGTAAACCCGAAGGACTCCAGATACTGTTGTAATTTTACACTGATCAGGGCCCCGTTGCGGGTAAAAGAAAATACGGTCGCATTCATCATCCATGTACTCCGGTATTTTAATTCATTACGTCAGGCACAATTCTGCCGCCGGACATCCGGCAGGCAGTATGCAGCAAAATATGCTTTTACTCCTCTGTTTTCTGGTGAGCGCGTTTATAGGGCTTAATCTTCAGCTTGCTGGCGTCCGCCTTACGAAAACCTGTTTCAAATGTGGGATTATACAGCGCACTCCGCTCGTAAGCCGTACCCAAAAACCCGCCTACTGTGATCAACGCAAGGTTTTTAATCTGATTGGCTTCAGCCGTTTCCGCCAAAGTGCCCACGGTGCAGTAGAATATCTTTTCGTCCGGCCAGGACGCTTTGTACACGATAGCCGCCGGTTCTTCCGCTTTATAACCGCCGCTGATCAGTTCTTTCTGAAGCTTTTCCAGCATGCCGGCGCTGAGGAAGATAACCATCGTAGCATGGTGACGGGCATAGTCCTTGATCTTCTGTTTCGCAGGAACCCCTCCGGTACGTCCTTCCATGCGGGTAATGATGACGGACTGACTTACCTCCGGCAAAGTGTACTCCGCTTTCAGGGCAGCTGCTGCCGCGCAGAAAGAGCTGACGCCCGGCACGATTTCATAATCCAGATTGTAGCTCTTTAAAAGATCCATCTGTTCCCGATGCGCTCCGTACACACTGGGATCGCCGGTGTGCAGCCGCACCACCAGCTGCCCGGCCTGTGCTGCCGGCACCATTGCCGCAATCACTTCTTCCAGAGTCATCACAGCGCTGTTCATGATCTTACATTCCGGTTTAGCGTAATCCAGCAAAGCCGGATTTACCAGTGATCCCGCATAAATGATAAGATCTGCTTTTTCCAGTAATTCTTTACCGCGAACCGTGATCAGATCCGCTGCGCCGGGGCCTGCCCCAATAAAATAAATCATTATGCCTCAAACTCCTTTTCTTTGACCAGAATAATAGAGAAATAACTGCTTTTATCGTCCACTTTCGTCAGATCATCATAAATCTTTTCACCGGGGAGTCCACAATTCTCAATCATCCGGGCATGTTTCAGCAGGCCCCGACCGGTCAGTTCGTCCCGCACCCGGCCGATCTCGCTGGCCGATTTCATCAGGATTTTATTGCCGGGCATATCCAGAAAACGGCTGGATTCTTTATAACTGCCGGGCAAAATCGTCAACGGTTCCGCTTTCTCGCACAAGGAAACATTCAGTTTTGCCGCCACAGCGCAGAAACTGGTGACCCCGGGGACCAGCAAGGCTTCGTAGCCCGCTTTCAGTACCAGCTTATGCACATAAATGCAGGTCGCATAAACGGTCGGACAGCCCAACGTGATAAATACCACATTTTTACCCTGATCCAGATACCGGATAATATCATCTGCGCCTTTTTGGTGCGCTTTGGAAATTACATCATGATCTTTGACCATAGGCATATATACGATCAGCTGCTCTTTCTCAGACAGGTCTACAATTCCTTCGACAATATTCTTTGCTACCAGCACATCGCTGTCACCCTGAGGAATGGCCAGCACGTCACATTCCCTGATAAGGCGCACGGCCTTCAACGTCATTAATTCCGGATCTCCGGGCCCTACTCCTACACTATACAGTTTCCCTTTCATCGCATAATCTCCTTTGGAAAAAATTTCTGTTTTACCTGTATCTTACAGCTGCGTATGCAGCGTAATACCTGTTGTCACTTTACCTATCCATCCATACATGTCTGACCCTATGTATCTGTCCCGCTGTGTCTATCCACCGATGCGATTCGCCATGACAACACCGGTCTGTTCCCCCTGCCGATGCAGCTTCAGCAAAGCGTCCGCCGACTCTGTCCGGCCTAAGATGCCGTACACGTTGGAAAAAATGACAGCGCCGGTCTTCAGCTTTCCATGCACCCGTTTTTGCAGATAAAAATCGATCTTGCGCGTCGCTTCCGCCATGACGGTCTCTAACAAACCTTCCCGTTTCAGAACTTTCGTAATTTCATCCGTCGTAAGAGATTGGTATATCTCTTTCCCCACCTCAGGCGAAGCCCCGTGAAACATGGCCTGCAGCGCCATAAATTCCGAGCGGCAGTCGGCGTATTTGGAATGGGTGTTCATCACACCCTGGGCCAGCTTGATCAATTTTCCCGAGTGCCCGATGATCAACAGGCTCTTAAATTCCTTTAACACCGCATAATCCAACAGTTCCCCTACAAAATTACTGCAGGTGACCGCCCTGCCGATATCTATATGCAGCTCGTCCCGGGTAAAATCCGCACCGTAATTGCCAAAGAAAACCAAAAGGTCCGTGTCGCCGTTGGCCTTACGGGAGTCGATTTCCGCATACATAGTTTCAATCAACGCCCGGTCACTCATCGGTTCTACGATCCCGCTGGTACCTAAGACGGAAATGCCGCCTTCGATCCCCAGCCGCGGGTTAAAGGTTTTCGGCGCAATATTTACTCCTTCCGGAATGGAAATCACCACCCGCAGAGCGCCATCATAACCAAATTGTGCCATGGAAGCCAGCACTTCCTGCGTAATCATTTTTCGCGGCACGGGATTAATAGCAGGGCCGCCCACCTTACAGGCCAATCCCGGTTTGGTCACCCGGCCGACACCAAAACCGCCCCAGATCTCTACCCTTTCATCTAACTGCTCTACCGAAGGGGTCAACGGCTGCATGCACCTTTCTTCTTCCGGTATGTGAGCCCCCGGCAGAGACACCGTAGCATAAATCAGTGTGCCGTTGGTGTCATCCGGATCATCCCCGCTATCCTTGCGAATCGCGCAGCGAACATAGTCAGGCCCCCGCAAAATATCCAGCACCTCTAACGTAAGCGTAATTCTCTTGGGCGTATCCAACCGTACCTTATCGGTTTGTTCCTGCGAAAGCAGCATCACCGCCGCCGCTTTCGCCGCTGCCGCGGCACAGCTGCCGGTAGTATACCCGCGGCGCATAAGTTTTCCCTGTGAAATCACCAGTTCATCTTCCATTTGTTCTACTCGTTATCCTTTTCCAACATTATTATAAATATCCTGAATAAAATATCACGACATTCTAAAATACAAAATACCTCAATAAAATACGAAGAAAAATAAAATTTCCCACCTGTTTTTCCGCCACTATTTAACAACACACCTATCCAACAACACATAAAACAAAAAAGATTCCCACCGCATTCCGGCAGAAACCAACATAACATACACCGGACACAATCTGTTAAAACAGACACTGTGCCCTGCGTTACGCCATTTCCATCGCTCGTGGATCACGGTACAGTCTGTCCGGGCGGACATCTGACTTATCAAGAACGCATCTTTACCGGAATGCTTCCTGCTCACAGTGACGGGATCGTGGCGGAGTCGCACCGCCTTACCCTTTAAACTCTTCCGAGTGCCCGAACGTATTCTTTTGTTTACGTACCTTAAAATTATAACATAGTTATGCCAATGGTACAATATTTTAAAGGATTTTATTTATTTTTTATACATTCAGACACTTCCTCTTACAGCGAATGTGGAATAATTCCATTTTTGTGAAAACAATGTCCACAAAAAAGCAGATCTTCTATGAATCACTTCGTAGGAGACCTGCGTTTTTATGGGTTTTATTCATTAATTTTTTATCAGTCGGTAGTTGTATCTCCTGCCTGCCGCTCGGATTCCTTTTCCCCCTGGGCCATATACAATTCGTAATAAAGACCTTTACGATCCATTAAAACATCGTGATTTCCTACTTCTTTGACTCTGCCCTCATCCATGACCACGATGCGGTCTGCATTACGGACGGTTGAAAGACGATGGGCGATTACTAAGGTCGTCCTGTTATGGGACAGCTTCTCCAGCGATTCCTGGATCTGCTGCTCGGTTCTACTGTCCAGAGCGGAAGTCGCTTCATCAAACACCACAATGGGCGGATTTTTTAAAAAGACCCGGGCAATGGACAAACGCTGCTTCTGCCCGCCGGAAAGCTTCACCCCCCGCTCCCCGATCTCTGTTTCATATTGCTGTGGCAAAAGTTCAATAAACTCATCCGCCGCCGCAAATTTCGCCGCTTTCCGGATCATCACTTCACTGGCCGCAGTATCGCCATAAGCAATATTCTGTTTGACCGATTCCGAGAACAGGAACACGTCCTGCTGGACCATCCCGATCTGACTGCGCAATTCCTGCTGCCGCAAAAGCTGAATATTAATGCCGTCAATAAGAATCTCGCCGGACTGAGGCTCATAAAACCGCATCAGCAGGCTGGAAACGGTAGATTTTCCTGCGCCGGTCTCCCCCACAAAGCCCACCGTTTCACCGGGACGGATCTTCAGGTTAAAATCGTGCAGCACGACCCGCTTCGGGTCATAGCCGAATACTACATTGCGGAATTCGATTTCTCCCTTAAACTTCGGACAAGAGACCGGACAGGGCACATCCTGAATTTCCGGCACCAACTGCATCATTTCATAAAAGCGGGTAAAACCGGCCATACCCCGGACCACCATCTCCATAAATACGGTCAGACGGTATAACGGCTTCATAAATAAATTGACGTAGAGCAAATACGCAATAAAATCACTGAGCAACAGTTTCCCCCAGGCAATCATAAAACCGCCGGAGACCAGGACCATCAGATTCGTCACATTTGTAAAAAAATTAACGGAACTCGTAAACTGAGCTAACAGACGATAGGACTTTTTACGGTTTTCGGCCAGGTGAACAGCTTGCCCCATAAAGCGTTCTTCTTCTCTTTTTTCCTGAGCAAAAGACTTCACGATACGAATTCCGTTCAAGGCTTCCGCCGCTTCCGCCGTAAGTTCGCCGTTTCTTCGGCGATTTTCCCGGAACGCATTTTTCATTTTACGGTTGATATCCATCGCATGCCAGGTTTTAAGCAGCAGAAGGACTGTGATAAGAAGACCCAACGGCAGATTCAGGTACAATAACATGAGGATGGTACCTGTCATAGTAAAGCAGCAGACCACCGCATCATGAGGCCCCCGAAAAGCCAGTTCACCGATTTCCGTAATATCGCTGGTCAGACGGCTTAACAATTGTCCCGTTTTGCTGTTATCAAAAAAATGAAAGGACAGACTCTGCAAATGACAGAACAGGTCCCGCCGCATATCGTTCTCCATGGCGATGCTCATGGCACGTCCGTGATAGTTTACCCAAAACATGATCCCATAACTGAGTACATATAATACAAATAAAATACCACCCAGATACAATAGAAGCTCAATATCATGATTAGGCAGCGCATCCCGGATAATCTGGCGCACCATCATAGGAAAGACCAGATCAAGGCCGGAAGTGATAAAAGCGCCTAAAATGACCAACAGCAAGGTTACTTTATATGGTTTGTAATAATTTAAAAAATAGCGGTACATGAAAAGACTTCCTAATGTATGTGATTGACGATCATTTATGATTTACGTCTATATGTGATCCACGGTCATATAATTTATTATATCACATGTTTTACAAGGTTGTGTAGTTGACGATGTTATTCAATGTGCTTCATGATCAGTTGTTTTTGCTCTTCGATTTGTACCGCCAGACGGTTAAAATCATCATAGTATAATTCATGAACCACATATTCCGGTTCAATCAAATCAAAAATTTCAGCAATCCAGGGTTCCCGGAACGTACGGTGCTGATCAATATTGCAGACATGGTTCAGCAGCCGGGCGTCATTCTTTAACGTAGGTACCAGGGTGGGCACTTTTCTCTGATAATCTCCGGAAAGGGAACAACTCAGATGCACGCCTTTCACATAGTTTCGCAACTCGCCCAAATCTTTCAATATCTTACAAATATAAGCGACCCCTTCTTTTTCTGTTTGCAGATCGGGATTCGTATTCATCAAATGTCCGGTATCCAGCATTAAACCTACATTGTTAAAATTCAGGCTGGTCAGAAACTTCTCTGTCAGAGCGGGATCCGTCAAACGCAATCCCGGCCACCAGGTATTTTCAAACAGGGCCCACTTATCCTGCGGAATTTCCTTTTTGATTCGGTTGAATACCCGGGCAAACATCTTGGTGCTTTCCTCATCAGTATGAGCAAACTGCCAGGAATATTCTTCCGCCGGCGACACTTCTTCCACATGAAAGACCATGTATTCCGGATCTTCCATCAGAGCGGCCTGAATATTACGTTTTATCTGGAGCAGCCAGGCTCTTTTCTGCGTGCCCCCATAATACTCCCGCAACGCCTCTTCCGTGCCGAAAATCTGGAAAAGCCGTTCTTTATTATCTTTCCACAAATCATACCAGCAGGACCAGGAGCGCAGATGTACCCCTATTGTTTCTTCTTCAAACGAGCACATATAGGGCTCACTGCGATAAACTAATAATTCAATCCCGTCCAACCCCAGGAACTGAAGGTATTCCCGCAAAGATTTGCCACTGCGCCTTATAGCCTCTTCGTATCCCGGAACCGTGCAATAATTAAATAATTGTTTCACGCTACCATCTCCACAAGAAAACCCGGTTCGCTTTCCTGATACGGGAAACAGAACCGGGATATCTTTAACAATCTTAAAATGCATCAGCGCCGCCAAACCCGGCGCCGCCAACTATACGTACATTGTCAACAGAAAAAGCGTCCATGATATCCTGGAGATTTTCTTTCAGCAACAACGTGCGCAGGCGTTCGTTGCCGGATACCACCAGAAGATTTTTACCGGAGCGGTTAATATTCTGTAAAACGCTGAAACGTTTCGCAAATACTTCGTCTCCCACTTTCTTTTTCAGGGCAGCCAGACAGGCGGCCAATTCCGGCTTGTTCCTGGCAAAGCGTTCTTCCAAGGGAACAAACGTTGTTGTTGTCAAACAATGATTTACAATGTACTGGGGTTCTTCCTCCAACCTTCCCTGTCTGGACAAAATTACTTTTTCACTTACCGATTGCATAGAAATAGGTTCAATTACGGACATGGTCAATACCTCCTTAACAATAACAGACACGGACAACCGATTTCATTTCCTGAATGACGTGAGAGTGAATGTGAGAGTCAGGAAGCATGCACCTGTGAGAGAAGGAAATCCGGCGGCCAAAAGACAATACAACGGACTGCGTGTTTCCCAAGTACAAGCTTGAAAAATACTTTTAATAGAAATTATTACTAATTTCTTTTTATTTATTAATGCTACCATTTATCAGGGTTTCTGTCAATTGCTTCTCTGCTGTTTCTATCAATTAATTTTCTGCGTTTCTCGCTCATTGCTGCGCCCTTTTCTGCTTGCAGAAAAAACACAATCCCCACTTGCCTGTAAATTAGTACCTGCGCAATTATAATGACGCGATCCTGAAAAATTAGACGATAGCAAGAAGAAGCACGCGATATTGAAAAGCACACGCATACACTTATAATAAGTCCAAAGGAACCAGCGCCCGGATCCCGCCGGGTGTAATGGCATTTTCCGCTCTGACCCGGAATACGTCTTTCAATAAATCGATGTTGATCACCTCTGCCGGCGGTCCGTCTGCCACCATACACCCCTGTTTCATTACCGCCACATGGTGCGCAAACTGCACGGCCTGATTCAAATCGTGCAGGACCAGGACCACAGTAAGTCCCAGCTCCGCATTCAGTCGCTGCAGCAGCTTCATGACTTCCAATTGATGACTGATGTCCAGGTAGGTGGTCGGCTCATCCAAAAGCAGTACCTGCGGTTTCTGGGCCAGCGCCATGGCAATCCAGGCACGCTGCCGTTCACCGCCGGACAAGGTTTGCAGCGTGCGGGCCTGATAGTCCTTCAGATTGGCCTCCTGCAAAGCCCATTCGATGCAATCCCGGTCTTCCGAAGAGGCTCCGCCAAAGAACTGGCGGTAAGGGAATCGCCCCATCGCAACCAGATCCCTTACGGTAATATCAGCAGGCGCCACAGGGGACTGAGTCAAAATCGCCAGCTTTTGCGCGAACTCCCGGTAGCTGTACGCCCCCACCTCTTTGCCTAAAAGGCGGATACAGCCGGCAGAAACGGGATTAATGCGGCAGATCGCTTTCAGCGTCGTACTTTTACCACACCCATTGGGGCCGATGATCGCCGTAATTTTTGCTTTGGGTATGTCAAGATTAATATTATGTACAATGGTTTTGTGATCCAGCACAACGTCGAGACCATGTACTTCGATCATCGTCTCCATCACAGTTCCCTCCTTAACAGAAAGAGAAAGAACGGCGCTCCGATAAAGGCCATGATGATGCCTACCGGTAATTCCACCGGCGCAAAAACGACCCGGGCGAACGTGTCGCTGAGCGTCACTATGGCAACGCCTAAAATGGCGGCGCCCGGCACCAGATACCGGTAGTCAGAACCCAGGATCAAACGGGAAATATGGGGAATGACCAGCCCTACGAAACCCAAGAGGCCGACGACGCTGACAGCGCTGGCTGCCAAAAGAGCGGCAATGGCCGTAAGAACGATCCGTGTGATCTCTACATGGACGCCCAGCCCCTTGGCCATATCATCCCCCAATTGCAGGATATTTAAATAGTGCGAGCTGAGAACAGCTAATATCAGACCGACAACCGCATAAGGCACAATGATGCTGACATGAGGCCAGCTGCGGGCCGCCAGGCCCCCTACCATCCACATTAAAGCCCCGTTTACCCGGTCGCTGTAAAAAATCAGCAGCCCCGAGATACCGGCGCCTAAAAAAGCAGATACGGCTACGCCGGCCAAAATAATACGAACTGGTTTAATACCATTTTTCCAGGCCAGGATATAAATAGCAACGGCGGCGGCCATCGCGCCGACAAAAGCCACCGGCGTGATCAGGTACTCCAGTGCCGGAAATAAGATCATCACCGTAATACCGCTGATACCGGCCCCGGAAGAAATACCAATTATGTGAGGATCAGCCAGCGGATTGCGCATGACCGCCTGCAAAATACAGCCGGAAAGCGCCAGATTCATACCCACCAGTGCGCCGACGATCATCCGGGGCAACCGTATATTCCAGATGATCTGATCCTGAGGCGCAGCCTGCGGATGCAGCAAAATCGTAAAAATCTGAGACAAAGAAATATCCGCAGCCCCTTTTGCTACGGATAAAAAGCAGCCGATTGCCGCCAGTATGACAAAAAGCGTCAGCATAAGCATACGCCAAAGCGTACGATCGATACCGAAACGTTTTGCCTGCCCCGCTTCATTAACGTCCCTTTCCCCCATAGAAACCTCCGGCCATTAGTTAAACAGCTCCGGATACACGTCCTTCGCCATAAGTTTTACCGCTTCCGGATACCGCAGACCCGGGTTCAGCAAAAACAGATTCTCCGGCAGCACATATACCTTCTGCTGCCTTACCGCACGCAACGCAACATAGGCCGGGTTGCCTTTGACATCGGCCTGTAAACGGCTTTCAATTTTTTCCCTGGCGCCCATAGACGTGATAAAAAGGATTTCCGGATCCTGCTCCACCAGGGCCTCAATACTATACGGCGTCCGTTCCGGGCTGCCTTCCACAGCTTTGGCTCCTCCGGCTACATTTTTGAAACCTAACAGTTTGGCGACTCCGCCGGCGATACTGTTCTCCAGTTCTACCGTCACCGTAGAGGGTGTGGCATGCAGGATCACGATTTTCTTATGTTCTCCCGCCGGAACTTTCGCCAGGATGCCCTGTACTTCCTGGTCCATCTTTTTATTCTGCTCCACGGCCGCTGCCTCATTGCCAAAAATTTTGCCTGTGATCAGCAACGCCTGTTTGATCTCGTCATAGGTTTTCGGCTGCAATACAACAGAGGGAATATGACTGGAATCCAGCATTTTAATAAACTTGTCATGCAGCTGCGCGTTTAAAATCACCAAATCCGGTTTCAGGCTCACGACTTTTTCCATACTGACATTATACACATGCCCTACTTCCGGTATGTTCAGCATAGAAGGAGGAATATCTTTTTCCTTGCCCGTGGGACGACCGACGATTTTACCCCCAACCGTGTCTACATAACCCAAAAGAGAAGGTGCCAGAACAACCACACGTTCCGGTTTTTTCTGCAACGTGATCTTCCGGTTTTCAAAGTCGGTGATCTCCGCAAATACCCCTTTATCAGCAGAGGACGTTTTGTCTCCGCCGGTCGCTGCATTATCCGGCTTGCAACCGGCCAGAAGCAACACGGCCATACATAAAACAGCCAACCAGATCCGCTGTAATCTCATAATTTCATCCCGCTTTCTTGTTTTAAGCTCACTCTTACAGTATACTGAATATGGTGAAAATACTGTTGCTCATATTACATATAAGTATGTTTACATAATAACACAGGTTACTAATAACGTCAACGAAAGGGACCGTTATGCTGGATATACGTTACGAAGATGAAGCTCTTCTGATCCTGGAAAAGCCGCCGGGCATTCTGGTACATCCTACTGCCAAAGACATTTCTGATACTCTCTATCATGAAGTAGAGGCTTATTACCGGCAAAAAGGCTGGCCGCTACAACTGCACCCGGTCTCCCGTCTTGACCGTTACACGTCAGGGTTAGTGATTTTTGCCAAATTCCCTGAGATTCAAGGAAAACTCATCAAACAAGGCATCCAAAAAGACTATCTGGCGCTGATCACTGATCCTCTCCCCCGGGCCCATGGCCTGATCGATGCCCCTATCGCCCGTAAGCCGGGCAGCATCATCGAAAGAGAGATACAGCCCACAGGCAAACCCTGCAAAACAGAATACTGGTTCCTGCAGAGCAATCCTGAGACCGGCATTACGCTGGTACGCTGCCGGCTTTATACGGGTCGTACCCATCAGATCCGCGTACATTTAGCCAGTATCGGCTGTCCCCTGTGGCAAGACGGTCTTTACGGGAAAGAAAAAGGACCTCAGCAGCGGCACGGTCTTCATTCTTATAAACTCTCTTTCCGCCATCCCTGGACCGGCGTACAGATCGAGGTCACGTCCGTATTACCGGAAGATTTGCGCAGGCAGCTCTAAAAGGCACTGCCGGCTCTCATAGTGAGATCCGGTTTCCTTTTCTTACAAAGAGTCGGTTGGAAAGTGACGCGAAGAGGCGCCCTTGCGGCAACAGTTCTTTGTACCATCAAATCTGCTCCATAAAAATATACTAAAACAGCGTATGCTATCCTGATATGTATGTGTTATAATAAAAATATCAATAAGCATGGCAACACACAGTATCGTACTATCTATTATCATAAGGAGGTTTGATTTTATGCCATTGGTTGATTCCAAAGCAATGTTTAAGAAGGCCTACGAAGGCCACTATGCCGTAGGGGCTTTCAATGTCAACAACATGGAGATTATTCAGGGAATCGTAGGGGCGGCGATTGAGGAAAAGGCGCCTCTGATCCTGCAAGTTTCCGCCGGCGCCCGCAAATATGCCAAACACATTTATCTGACCAAATTAGTGGAAGCGGCCGTAGAAGACACAGGGCTTCCGATTTGTCTGCACCTGGACCACGGCGCTGATTTTGAAATCTGCAAAGAGTGCGTGGACGGCGGCTTTACTTCCGTCATGATCGACGGCTCTAAATATCCTTTTGAAGAAAATATCGCCCTGACCAAGCGGGTGGTAGATTATGCGCACAGCAAAGGCGTAGTCGTTGAAGCGGAACTGGGCAAACTGGCCGGCGTAGAAGACGCTGTAAAAGTAAATACCAAAGACGCAACGTATACCGATCCTGATCAGGCCGTGGAATTTGTGGAGCGAACCGGCGTAGACAGTCTGGCCATCGCCATCGGTACCAGCCACGGCGCCTATAAATTTAAAGGTAAGCCGGAACTGGATTTTGCCCGTCTGGAAAAAATCACCAATTTACTGCCCAACTTCCCGCTGGTACTGCACGGCGCTTCTACCGTCATCCCTTCTTTTGTCGAAGAATGCAACAAATACGGCGGCAAGCTGGACGGCGCTCAGGGCGTTCCGGAAGACATGCTGCTGAAAGCCGGTCAATTCGGCGTTTGTAAAATCAACATCGACACGGATCTGCGTCTGGCTATGACAGCGTCCATTCGTAAATACTTTGTGGAACATCCTGCGGACTTTGATCCCCGACAATACCTGGGACCGGCCCGGGAAGCCATTAAAGCCATGGTCGCCCATAAGATGCGCGATGTTCTGAACTGCTCCGGTAAAGCCTGATTTGATCCGGTTATTCAGGAGCCCTTATGTCGCAAAAAGTATCCTCATCGCAATCCTTAAAAAAAGTATTACAACAACAAAAATTATATTTCATCACCTTACTTTTCGCCCTGCTCTACTTGTATGCAGGGCATATGTGGGCCGTAGAAGGTCTGCCGCCATCCATGACTCATGCGCAGGGTGGCGAGCCGGTCACCGCCACAGTCACTGCTATTCTCACAGACACCGATGCCGCACGTCCCAACATCGCGAAATTTAAACACATCCGCTTCACTGCTCAACTGACCGAAGGATCGGAAAAAGGCAGTACGGTCACCGTCTCCCAAAACAAGGCCGGCACCTATTATAGCAATCGTGAGGTGGCGGTGGGTGACAGAGTGTTAGTAATAAAAAATATCGAACACGCCGGAACCTGGGACTATGTAGAACATCAACGCAGCCATATCCTGTTGGGTATTCTGGTGATTTTTGCCCTTTGCATTCTCTGGTACGCAAAAGTCAAAGGATTCAATACCCTGCTTTCCCTTTTCTTCTGCATTGCCGCTATCTTTACGGTCTTTGTCCCGGCCATTTTATCCGGCAAGAATATTTATCTCTGGACCTTTCTCACTTGTACTGCCATTGTCAGCACCAACCTGCTTCTGGTCAACGGTTACCATAAAAAAACACTGGCCACCGCTCTTGGCTGCCTGTGCGGCATCCTGGTCGCAGCATTTACCAGCATGGCCGCAGACAGCTTTCTGCATCTGACCGGCATCATTGACGAAGAATCTGTCTATCTGCTTTTATTAAACAAAGAAAATCCCATCGATCTGCGGGCCATCGTCTTCAGCGCCATCATTATCGGCGCATTGGGCGCTATCATGGACGTGGCCATGGACATCGCTTCTGCTTTATACGAAATGAGTCAGAACGAAGAAATGCCGACCCGCCATACGTTGTGGCAGGCCGGCAATAATATCGGACGGGATATTTTAGGTATGATGTCCAACACTCTGGTATTGGCTTATATCGGCGGTTCTCTGACCGTAGTCCTGCTGTATGCGGCTTACACCTATTCGTTCGCCGCTCTGGTCAACCGGGAAATGGTTGTAGTGGAAATTTTACAGGCTATTATCGGCAGCTTTGGTATTTTATTTACCATCCCCTGTACTTCCTTTATCAGTTCCCGTCTCTACGCAAAACGTCGCCGTATCCGCAGAAGGCTTTAGTTTCCAGTCCCCGTATTTTCTCATGTAGTTCATACATTTCTTTATAAATGCCGTTTTTCGCCAACAGTTCCTTGTGAGTCCCTTCTTCTGCCACCATGCCATTTTGCAGGACGATGATACGGTCCGAATTCACAATGGTGGAAAGCCGGTGCGCTACCGTAATCGTAGTCCGATCTTGGGATAAACGGTCCAGCGATTCCTGAACGAGTTTTTCCGTCGCGTTATCTAAGGAAGAAGTTGCCTCATCCAGTACTAACACCGGCGGATTTTTCAAAAAAGCCCGGGCAATGGCAATCCGCTGTTTTTGCCCGCCGGACAACTTCACCCCCCGTTCGCCGATACGGGTTTCATACCCTTGGGGCAGTTTTTCAATAAATTCATCCGCAGCCGCCATGACGGCTGCTTTTTTTATCTCCTCTTCGCGGCTGTCTTCTTCCGCGTAAGCAATATTATATTTTACAGAATCAGAAAACAGGAACACATCCTGCTGCACCAAGCCAATGGCTCTGCGCAGAGATTGCTGGGTATATTCACGGATGTCCCGTCCGTCTAAAAGAATACGCCCACCCTGCAACTCGTAAAAACGCAACAGCAAACTCGTAATGGTAGTTTTACCTGCGCCGGTTTCTCCCACAAAGGCGATTTTTTCTCCCGGTCTGATTTTCAGACAAAGATCCTTTAACACCAAACCGCCGCCATAACTGAAGCTCACATGGTCAAATTCAATCTCGCCTTTCACATTCTTACAATCTATCGCATCGCTGCGATCCTGTATCTCCGGCTGCAGCTGCATAATCTCATAAAAGCGCTGAAAACCCGCCATGCCTCTCTGATACATTTCCGTCAGCACCGTCAGGCGCAGCAGCGGTTTCATAAACAAATTCACATACAGTAAAAACGCTACAAAATCACTGAAAGGCAGTTTGTCTGCTGCAATCAGCATGCCGCCGGCGCCCATGATCGCCACGTTAGTGATGTTGCTGAAAAAGGTGATGCTGCCGGAAAAATAGGCCACCAGGCGCAGCGTCCGAATACGCGCCTTGATATAGGCCACGCATTTTTCAGAAAAGCGGCGGCTTTCCTGTTCCTCCAGGGCAAAGGCTTTTATCAGGCGGATCCCTGTAAGGGCCTCCGTTCCCTGCGCGGAGACTTCACCATAAAGAACCCTGTTCTTGCGGAATTGCTGCTTCATACGCCGATTGATCACCACCGTATGAATCGTTTTCACTACCAGTAAAAATACGATTAAGCCGGCCAGAAGCGCATTCATCCAGAAAAGAATGCAGATCGTCCCCAACATGGTAATGCCGCAGACGATCACATCATTCGGACCGCGAAACGTCAGTTCGCCGATTTCTGTAATATCGGTCGTAATCCGTGTTAGGAGCTGCCCTGTTTTATTATTGTCAAAATAACTGAAAGACATATTTTCCAGATGACGGAAAATATCCTGCCGCATATCATTTTCCATATTGGCAGATACGCGCAGACCGTAGTACTGCACCGTATACATGAGGCCAAAATTCATACAATATAACACAAAAAGAATAGCAAGAATATGCAGCATCCCCTGCACATCTTTCTGGGGAAGTTCGGTATTCAGTATATGACGTACCAGGACCGGGAACACCAGATCCAGCACCGCCGTAAGGAGCGAGAGGAAAAGTACCAGCGCCAACACGCCGCGGTAGGGTTTGTAATACGAGTAAATCAGCTTAATCATTACTTTCCTCCCGTTTTAAGCGATCCCAGATATGCAGACGATACGCTCCGATAATCTTCCCTTCCGGGGTAATCGCCGGTGCTTCCACACCCGCCACCCACCTGCCGTCATCACTGATTCCTGCGGCCTGGCAGGGACCGGCTGTCGGATAAAAAGCCTCTTCCCTGCCGGACGCCAGATCCAGCACCACAAGGCCGTGAGCCGTATACGCATGCGTCCGTACGTTTCTTCCTATGGCACAGGCCGCCTTGCCGGCAGCAAATGCCAGATTTTCAATCGGCGCCCTGCCTTGATACTGGTATTTAAATTTCCCTTCCGGGCTAAACATGAATAAGCTGCTGTTGCTAGGGTGCTCTACCGGCGTAGGCAACTGCCAGTTTTCCCTGTTAAAGGTGTTAATCGTTGTGAACAACACACCCTGCGGCAAAATATAACCATCTCTGCCGGAAGCATTAATCCAGGCATTATCTACTTTTGTTGCCTTGGAAAGATAACGCCACCACAAAAGTTTTCCGGTTTTATCCAGGTAAAACCCTCTTCCGTCACTGGCGGAACCGGCTAAATAATTCCCGTCAGCAGAAAAATTAGGACTGCCACGCATGACCGTATTGTCGAAAGGTTCCACAGGCGGTATAAAACGTTCCTCCAGCAACCTGCCTGTCTTTTGATCCAGAAAATACATTGTACTTTTATATTTCATTTCCGGTCGAAAATCAAAAGAAGAAGTAGAAATTACCACTCGTTGCGCCGCATCACTTACGTCGCACCAGTTGATCCAACTGTCAATTCGTTCCTCCGCCGGGAATTTCCAAATCAGATCGCCCTTGACGGATACCGCTATCATTCGTCCGCAATAGGTGCGATTACCTTTTTCATCCATAATGAAACGGTATATATTCGCATAAGCGTTTCCTGCTTTATCTACTGCTATATGAACCGTAGCCGGATACGACCGCATAGATGCGTCAGAACCGGCAAAGTCAGCACCTTTATGCCGCCATAAAATATCACCGGTCTGAATTTCTATCCCGTACAGATTACCTTCTGCGCTGCTTTCGCCCACATAGGCGATCTTGCCATCCGGGGTCACCGCTAAGGAAACCAGCTTGCCAATGCCCAAAGAACGCTTCCAAAGCTGCTTGCCCTTTTTATCAAACAGAAACAGTTCCCCCCGGTCCGTACCGACCAGCCAGCCTTCTTCATTTTTCACATATTCGATCAGCGCCCGGGTAAAACCCATCCGATCATAGTTTTCGACCGGCACATCGCCTAAATACACACTATAGCCGTCTTTCCTGCTGCTGTCTTGAAACAAGGTCCAGGGCGTACGGCTGCCCGTAAGCCAAAATAACGCGCAGCAGGAAAAAGCAAATAATAGTAAAATCGCTACTTCTTTCAGTTTTCGCATAATTACATCCCTAATTAAAGTACCTCGTGTTGTCTTTTCTTAACCGGCAATTTCAATATGTCGACCGGATAATTTCAATGTGTTGTTCGAAAATAAAAGAATCAAAATGGCGTACCGTTTAAAAATAAAGCTTCGCAATATCATATATCTGCCGCAGCACACCAAAATAAAACCCCTGTTCCGACAACACATACGAAATTTTGCCGCAGACCACCAGAAACGTAACTACGGCAAACACACCACAGGCTGCCTTTTCCCACCGGTTCCAGAACTGCACGATCGGCGAATTTCTGGCTGAAAAAAAGCCCCGGCTCACCACCGAAAGAGCCAACGTCTGCGCCCTTCTAAGGCAACGCGCCAGCAAAGGCTTTGCTACATAAGGCAGATGACGTACGACTGCCTTACGCCCCTTTTTACTGTCACTGCGGAGCTGCAGCGCCGTAATGATTTCTCCGGTTTCTGAGGCCAATACAGGCAGAAAACGAATGGCCGTCACCAGCATAAACGCAATCTGAGGCGGCAGACGCCAGGCCAGCAGTGCATGCAACAGTTGTCGGGGATCTCCGGTCCAGCAAACCAGCAATCCCAGAGAAAACATGCTGGCAGCGCGCAGCCCCTGTACTGCACCGTACAAAATACCTTCCCGGTAAATATAAAGCCCTCCGGTGACAGCGCCCAACAGCGGCACCCCCGGTGAAATCAGTACAAACAAAGGAGTACGGGGCGTTTGCGCAAAAAATAAAGCCTGACTGACCATGCTGCCCCAGAGTTCCAGCATCAACAGTACAGCCATAACCTTCCATTTATAAAGAGAAGTACCGGCTGCTACATGCAATAAAAGTGTTGCGCCAAAAATCAAAAACAAAGAACGGGGATTATCGATAGTAATGGTAAGAATCGCTACCAGAAATAAGACGATCAGTTTGGTTCTCCCGTTAATTTGCCTTGCCCAGGGACGGGCATCCGTGCCCTCCCATAACTGCCGCATGGACATACCGGGTCACCTCCTCTTCTGTGATACAGGGGGGAATGGATAAAGATTCCGAAATATCCAACACCGCAGGTATCGTTAAACCGCTCTGTTGCAAGAGCCCGCGGTCACTTAACACCGTACCGACCCTCCCATCCGCTAAAATCTTTCCCTGTTCCAATAAAATGATCCTGTCTGCAATTTGCGAAGCCAATTCAATATCATGCGTGCAGATAAACACGCTGCCGCCTTTTTCCTTATACGCGGACAATAGCTTTTTAATCTCCGTCAGACTGTTTTCATCCTGTCCCGTAGTCGGCTCATCCAACAGCAGCAACTTGGGTTCTTTTGCCAGCATGGCTCCCAATACCACCCGCAGCCTTTGCCCCTTACTTAGCGCCAGAGGAAAGTCAGCGCCATTTCCCGCCAGATGCAGACGCTGCAGCAACGCAGCCGATTTTTCCGGGGTCATGCTCTTATTTTTCCAGGCCAGCTCCTCTTCCACTGTATCTGCCAATAACATCAAGTCGGATTCCTGCAACAGATAACCAATTTCTCCCAGTTGTTCCTGGAGCGGTTTCCCCTCTAACAAAAGACAACCTCCGGAAGGACGGGTAATTCCACCCAAAAGATTTAACAAGGTCGATTTTCCGGCGCCGTTAGACCCCATCAACGCCGTGATTTGCTGCCGGTACAAAGCAAACGATATACCGTGCAGAGTATTCTCTTTCGCCCCGTTATAGCGATATACAATATGTTCACCCTCCACGACCGCAGTATCTGTCGCCCCTGGGGAAAACGCTTTCGCAGACGTTGCGGTTTCCCTCTCCGTAAGGCTCTCATCTACTGCTATTCGCGAAATGACACATTCCTGTGCAATCCGACGGGCCGTCGCGGCTTTATCAGAAGTCAGTTCAGATAAGCCCAACAAACGTCCCAGTTTGACGCTCTGGGGTTCTCGTACCCCCATCTCCCGGTCCCGGCCCAGTGTAGGCCAGGCCTCTTCCATAGGACCGTCATAAACGATTTTCCCTTTCTGCATAATTGCCAGACGAGGGAAATAGCCGGCTAATTCATTCACACGGTGTTCGATCATCAAAATAGAAATTTGTTCTTCTTTGTTTAGACGGAGCAACAATTCCATAAAAGCCTGCACACCCTGTGGATTCATCTGGCTGACAGGTTCATCTAAAATTAAAAGTTGGGGCTTCGTAATCAAAATTGAAGCCAGCGCCAGGCGTTGCCGCTGTCCGCCGGAAAGTTGATGAATACTATAATCCTCATAGCCCTCTAGCCCTACTTTAGCCAATGTTTCTGCAACCGCTTTATGTACCTGTTCCGGCTCTACGCCCTGATTTTCCAACGCAAATCCCGTTTCATCCGCCACCGTCATGGCAAAAAGCTGGTCATCCGGCGTCTGATATACCGTACCTGCCAAACGTCCTATTTTTTCCGGCGGCCAACAAGTAATATCCTCTCCGTCCAGCATAACTTTTCCCTGCAAAACACCACGACCCTCTTCTGAAACCAGACCGCTGATGATTTTAATCAAGGTAGATTTCCCACAACCGCTGCGTCCGGCCAAAAGAAGCATTTCTCCGTCGTTCAGCGTCAGTGAAACGTGTTTCAGAGTACACTCTTCCCGGCTCTGGTATTTATACGAAACATCCTGTATGCACAACATTGCCGCACCTCTATCCTTCTTACCGACGCCCGCTGCGTCCGGTCAACAGTCTGTTGCAAATCAACATCCTAACAAGATATGCTTCCCTGCTTCAATCCGCCGACAAAATCATTCTCCTACCACCTGCTGCAGTTTTAAACCCGTTTTATAACCGAGCCAGCAGCCGATACTGCTATAAAGCAAACCATTGACAAACATATACATGACCAAAAACCAGTCGGCATAATATAGCCGATAGAAAAACATCATTTGTTCCAGGTTAATAAAACTGATCAACGCATCCCCCAACCCTAAAAGCAGGGCCACTCCCAGCATATATTTCCTGCTCACCGTTTTTTTACTGTAAAACCTACAAAGATAAAGTAAAATCTCCAGTACTGCCACGTTTACAGACATACTAAGCATACCTAACGGCGTAAAATGTCCGAACATAATACCGGACAACATGTATTTCACCAGATAAAGCAAAGTCAAAACGCCGGGTTTGCGGTATAAGACCAGTAAAGACATGACCAAAAGATATTGCATTACGCCACTCAAAAGACCGGTAACCAAACTGGAAAAAGGACCTAATAGCGCATGGACCAAATCCCCCAAAATCGTTGACGGCAAGGAAATGCCGCCAAAGGAAATCGCGGCAAACAAGGCTACCGTAATCGCGCCTTTGGCGCCAATCAACCTGAGACATTTCTTCAGACGAAACATTAAGAAAGACAAGATTAGAAAACAAAGTCCCGAAACACAAACAGCAATAAAACCAAGACTGTGTTTTTTCGCAATGGTCAGAGGTACTTCCTGTATTTTCTGCTGTTCACCGCCCGTGACCGTAATCCGTAGCGTATAATCCCCTTCCAGAATCTTAAAATAATCTACATACAACGGTAATATAAACGACTGCATCTTTTTCCCGTCCAACGAGATCAAAGCTGTCGTTTCCGCTCCGATTCCCGTTTTACCGGCCCAGCCTTCCCCTGTTTCATGATCGGTCTTACCGGCAGTAATCAGTCCATCTACCACGTTCCCCGTAGCCCGATCCAACAATTGTGCCTTAAACTTTAGCACACGGATATCTTTTTGCGGGTTTCGCATATCCAGCATCAGATACGCCGCCGGATGATTAAACACTGCGGCCCAGCTGGTGCTTCCGTCCCCCACCATCCGGTTGCGAAAACTTTCCATCGTGGTGTCACGAACATAAATTACACCCGCTTCCGCTCTTTCATCCCGGTGTCCCAGATTATCGACCGGCAACACAACGGATTGTATATACCAATTAAATTGTTTATTATCCATTTTTTTGGATAATGACTGAGCGGCAGGCTCTTCGGCTCCGGCTGCATTATAAGAAAACCGAACTAACCGGGTTTCCGACCACTCTTTTGTTTCTACCGTGATTTGTATTTCTTTTTTACCGGACGACGTCCCCTGTAAACCTTGCAGATAAAGCAAGTCAAAATTCTGGGCATAGTCCGCATCAAGCTTCCACTGAGCAGTCGCCTTGCCATTGCCAACCTGCCATCCCTCTTTAGGCAACGCGGTAAACCCCTCAGGCAAAGAAACCGTAACCCTGGCTTCCTGCGTGTGGGGTACATCAAAGCTTTGCAGGTGAACATAGAGCGGCAGCGTACTGCGCCCGGTCACCTCGCTCAACGCATGTTTTTCCATACTATAGGGGTAAATCGTCTCCAGTTTCTGCCCAGCCCGGCTCAAGACCGGATAACCGATTACGCTCAGGCACAACAGCAATATCGTGATGATTCTTCTGAAAATAGGATGCATCTGTAATACGAATCCTTTACTCTTTTATTTAAAACAAACTTTCCTGCCCACTATATCCTCGCTTCAGGCGTATGGCAAATCCTGTGCAGAAGATGTTCTTCCCGCCGCTTTGTCTTCACGTTTTCCCGCGTTGTGATTTCCAGTTTGCCACTCAACGGATTATGCACAACAGAAATGTCCGCTTCATAAGCTCGGCTCAACAGTGCTTCGGTAAATACCTGTTCCGGCCTGTCATCCGCCAACAGCTTGCCTTCGCCTAAGAGCATGACCCGACTGCAATAAGCTGCCGCCAAATCCAGTTCATGAACCACCATTAAAATAGTCTTCCCCATATTGGCCAGTTCCCGGGCAAAACGAAATATTTCTTCCCGATACACCATATCCAGCCCGGTGGTCGGTTCATCTAAAAACAACACCGGCGTTTGCTGCGCCAGCACTTTGGCCAGTAGAATACGTTGCTTTTGACCGCCGGAAACCTCCGTGACCGGCCGATCCGCCAGATCCAGCGTCCCCGTATAGGACATACAGTCCCGCGCCAGTTCCATATCTCCCTGCGTCTCGCTTTCCCACCATTTCATATAAGGGTACCGACCGGTCAGGACTATATCCATACCGGTATAGCCGAAAGAGGTTTCCACATGCTGTTGCAGATAAGCCACCTTACAGGCCAGTTCCTTCTCTCCGTACTCCGCCAGGGCCCTGCCAAAATAAAAGATTTCCCCTGTCTGTGGGGGAAGCAGGCCCCGGATGGTTTTTAACAGAGTACTTTTGCCGGCCCCGTTACAGCCGATGATGCCAATCAGCTCTCCGGCATGGACAGCAGCATCGATCCCACTGATAATTGTTTTTTCGCCATACCCAATCGTTAAATTGCGTATATCTAATACAGTCTCCACAGTCATTCCCTCTTAACTCTTTATATTTAATTCAAAATGATTTTCTTATTAATATAAAATTCTAATAGTCTTATTATATCTTATTTAGAAAGTAAAAAGAAGAACCCATTACAAATAAATAACCCGCCCACTCTCAGGGAAGGTCATTTTTCTCCTATGTGTTTTCAAGTATTTGACTTTTTTGCAATAGAGGGGTTGGGATATTGCCTGATCCAGGACTTCAGATCGTCCGGGGCGATACCCAGCGTTTGCTGTGCCCAGTCAAACCAGCTCACGGATTTTTTACGGGACAGCAGCACTTCGTCCATCGTCATCGAAGAATGCTGCGAAATAATCCAGGCCAACTTGATGTGATGAATGGGATACCCCGCCATAAAAAGACGATATACCTCTTTCGCATCGATCCCCCACCACTTTTCAGCGCAGTGCGCCTTGCGCAAAAGATCGCGGTCATGCAAAAGTTGAGGCGTAATACCCAACAGCAGCTCAATTTTCATCCAGGCATAATCCCGACGCAGCGCCAATACATCCTCAAGCGGTTTTTGGGCGACAAAGGCGTACATCGCCCCCTTATCCAGATCGTAATAGGAAAAACCGGCGGCTTTATGCTTTTTGACCTCATCTTCCGTCATGCCATATTTTTCCCATAAAATGCGATACTGTTCTTCTTCCGGCAAACGCAGCATCATAATTTTCACGCCCCTTTGTGAATGTGAGCGGCTTAAAAAGCCGCTCACGGTAAGATTAAAGTTAAACTTCACTTATTCTGAACTGTACTATCTTTTAGTCCAAACCATGGGAACACATTCCGAAACCGTTCTCTCCGCCAATGATGCCTGCTTAGAACGTATATTCATAGCCAAGCATAAAGTTGCGGCCGAGAGAATAGAAGTTGGCAGTACTATTTGAAGTAATATCAATACGATCCAAAAGATTATTCAAATGGAGCCATACCTTCTGATTCGATTCGGGTGCATAGGTCAGATGCAGATTGGTAAAGAATTGTGGCTTAATATGCCTCTGCGGATTCCTAATGCTAGCTCTTGTAGAAGTGCGATCTCCAATAAAATTGCCTGTTAAAGAGCCTGTAAATTTGGTATTCTTATAATTCAACCCGCCGTTAATCTGATATTTGCCAAACATGTTGTGCCAGTTATTATCTCCATAGGTATGTATATTCCTTGCCTGTGGATTATGGAGCATTGCCCCCCAACTGGAACTCCAGTTATCATTGTGTTTCAAATTTACACTTAGTTCTACGCCCGTATTTCTGGTATCCTCGTTATAATAATCAACCCCGGTAAGTATACCTGTATCTTCATCATAAATCACATTGGCATCAATTGAGTCTTTAATTTTATAATTAAAAACAGATAAACGCCAAGCTACATTGCCACGATTCAATTTGTAGCCCATTTCGTAATGGGTACCTTGTTCCGGTTTTAAGTCCAAAGTTGGATTAATAATCCCAATACCATAAATTTGAGTTAAGTGAGGGAGACGGAAAGATTTGCCGGCCTTAGCATAAAAACTGCTGTTTTCATCAAACTTATAGAGGTATTCTATTTCCGGAGTAAACTTCCGCATCATATCATTATCAGTATTTGTAGTTAAGTTCGTATTTTTATCAGTCTGACTCCCGTGGATATTAGTAGCCCATGTCTCTCTGGCATTAAGGAATAGATTGGACTTTTCTCCCAGCGTCATTTCGTAAGAAGCATACAAAGAATACACATCCCGCTTATAGTTACTATCAAGAGGAGGGGTTCCTGGCTTTCCCTTTTTCCCCTTCTTTTCAGAAGAATATAAGTCGATATCTTCTCTTTGGAAACTTGTACCTATCAGAAGTTTATTACGGCCTAAATTAAACTGTTTCTGTACATTCGCATTCGTACTATGCCCTTTACGCCAGCTATATACCTTCAATGCATCAAGGGATTTCCCCTGATCCGAGCCTTTTTCCTGTGTTCCGTATGCTAATGAGGCCTTCCAGCCATGTTGGTCATAATTCAGCATAAAGTTATTGTCCGTATCTTTATATTCATTGTATTGCTGAATTTTCGGCTTTCCAAAAGTCCGTTGTTGATATTCGTTCTCATTCTTGGAATAATTATGGGTAAATGTCAGCGCATCATTAATTTTAAAATTCCACAAAAGGCTCTTCCGTTCACCTTTACCATAGTCATAAACATTAGTACTGCCAGTAGTAGAAACGCCGCTCATATTTTCTGCTCTGCCACGATTTTCCAATCCTGCAATAATATTGAACCGTTCAATCCCTACACTTAGTTTATACCGTTCCTTGCCGAAATTACCGGCTGCGACACCGATACTATTACCAACATTCTTTTTGGTAATAATGTTGATAACTCCACCAGTAGCCTCACTGCCGTATAAAACAGATCCACCGCCGCGCACGACTTCAATACGGTCAATAGATTCTGTAGGAATATCATCCAAATTATACTTACCATCCAGATTCATCGGTACTCCATTTACCATGACCAAAGTACCTTTTTCTACCCCGCGGATCATAATTTTACTAGTCATCGTACTCATAGAGGTACCATTAAACCCCTGGGACTGTGTCACAACTCCCAACGTGTTTTGTAAAACATCGTAGGCATTAGCAGCTCCGGTCTTTTCGATTCGTTCTTTATTATACACTTCGACAGATGCGGGGGTGTGCAGATCTTTTGTGTCCACACGCTGTGCCGTCACCACCATGGGATCCAGTATAAATTCACTTAAACTTTCACTATCCATTTCCCCGGCAAACGCAGACACTGCATTGCTTGCCAGTGTTCCGCAAATCAAAGCACACATCAACATACCTTTTGATACTTGACTCTTCATTTTTGTCATTCAGAACGCTCCTTAAAATAAATTTATTGTGATGCCTGACGCCACAGTCACTCTTGCATGATCCTGCAGAGGGCACTACAAACGGTCTATCTATCAATATATAAACATTACTGGTATATTTATTTTAATAATATTTATTATCGATAGTATTATTTAACCATGCAGTCCTTTTTATGTCAATGGAATTTGAAACTTTTTGTGAATTATGATCATTAATTTATGAAAATTAACGACTACTCTTAAATCAAACTCAGAGAGTAGTCGTTTAGCGCAATTCATCATTTTGTTGACCGCTTAGAATTTATAAGTATAACTCAACAGGAAATTAGTGGGAGCCGTGTAATAGCCGCCACCATTGCTACCTGTATTAGATACATTGTCGTCTCGATTTAACACATTATCAACAATCAATGAAATCGTATTATTTTTATCAGGAGAATAAGTCGCAGTAAAAGTAGTCAAAAAGTATGGTTTTATTTTATAGGAGTCTGAGCCGGAAGGACTGGAATACCGATCCCAGATATAACTGCCATTTAATGACGTTCTCAACTTAGCAAAATTATAATTTACACCACCTTTCACCTGGTATTTACCGAATTTACGTTGCCAACCCGGTTTTAAAATTTTTCCAGTTTTTTTATCTTTTGCATCCGAATTCTCTTCTGGATTTTGAATCGTGAATGCCAAATTATATCCCAGTTGCTTCGTAGCTGCAACATCCAAGCTCGCTTCGAAGCCGGTGTTTCTAAAATCTTTATTGGTATATGTATACTCTGTGCCAGAAGCGCCAGTCGTCACAGTCGCGCTGATATTATCCTTAACCTCCATATGAAATAAGGCCGCTTTCCAGCTATGATTGCCCACTGCTGCTTTATAGCCCAATTCGTAGTGCATCCCTTTTTGTGGTTTTAAGTCCGGATTGGCCACTCCTCCTAAAATGCCGCTGGGACTCATCTGAGAAAATGTGGGCATAACAAAAGACTGCGCAATCTTTGCATACATGCTTTGGTCATCACTAATTTTATGCAAATATTGACCGGATGCACTAAAATTACTATAATTTTGCCCATTCCAGCCACCGGTTGTCCAAGTTTCCCTGCCACCTAAAATAATCGAGTCTTTATCATTTAATTTCTGATCTAATTGCGCAAAAAGCGCCCATGTATTACGTGTTTTCTCCGGTTCAACAGGACGCACTCCCTTGGTCAGTTTCTGATTTAAATTTTCATATTTATAATTTGCACCCACCGTCAATAACGACTTTTCGTTAAACTCCATATCCTTTTGGATGTCCATGCCAAAGGCAGTATTTTCTCTGCGAGTTACTTTATTTTCCATCCACTTATTTTTCTTTAGCTCGCCGCCAAAATAATTAATTTTATTTTTGTTATACCAGATATGGCCTTTTAAGCTATCTTCTAAATAATTGAGCTGCACCAAGTCCTCTTTTGTATATGTATCGCGCCACTGGTTCATAATTCCAGAAGAAGCAAAATTTCTATGATAATCAACCTTGGATTCAAAGTGATTATAATCCAAACTCAATGTATCGGTAATATTGAACCCTACACCAATATTTTCTTTTGTGCTATTGTCTTGTGTAAAAGTAGTCGTCTTCTTATTTACAGGTTTATCACTGTAACTTAAATCTTTTACTTCTCCCCATTTTCTCAAATTATAATTTAAGCGGAACTTATCGTTACCCAATCCTATGTCAAATTTCTTCTGTCCAAAATTTCCTCCGCCAACCGTGACAAAATCATTCGCTTTTTTCTTTGTAATAATATTGACTACACCGCCAGTTGCTTCAGAGCCGTATAATACAGCGCCACCACCCTTCACAATTTCAATTCGCTCAATTGCTTCTACGGGAATAGCATCAATGTTATACACACTGTTTAAGTTTACAGGATTACCGTTTACCATAACTAATGTATAATCCCCATAACCACGTATATTAATCCTTGAGGTCATGGTAGTCATTGCGTTTCCGCCAGGGAAATAGTTATTCGCTTCAATGCCGTTTACCTGACGCATGGCATCCATGGCATTGGTAGCGCCTGCTGAAACAATCTGTTCATGTGTCAAAATTTCAGTAGCCGCAGGAATATCCACCTCTTTCTTTTCTGTACGTGTTGCCGTCACCACCATGGGGTCCAGCATAAATTCACTCAAGCTGTCGTTGTCCATTTTCCCGGCAAACGCAGGAATCGCATTGCTTGCCAGTGTTCCGCAAATCAAAGCGCACATCAACATGCCTTTTGATACATGACCCTTCATTTCTTTCATTCAGAACGCTCCTTAAAATAAATTTATTGTGATGCCTGGCCCCACAGTCACTCTTGCATGATCCTGCAGAGGGCACTACAAACGGTCTATCTATCAATATCTAAACATTACTGGTATATTTGTTTTAATGATATTTATTATTGATATTATTATTTAACCATGTAGTCCTTTTTATGTCAATGAAATTTGAAACTTTTTGTGAATTATGAGCATTAGTATTAGAATTAAGAAATAATTAAAACAGCCGGTCGTCAATGATTGATTGTTGGTGACCGGCTTTATCTTCTTTATTTCCTTTCACTTGTACTTTCATTTTTTGCTGCAGTGCAGGCATATTCCTCCTCTTCTTCGTCCTCCTCTTCTTCTACCCGGTATGGGTGAAGCGCTTTTTGCTCTTCCTCCGTTAATGGAAAACCTTGACATTGTTCACCTTTACCAAAATTCCTGCGCATTACCTTAACAAAGGTTTCCGCCCGCTCAATTCGTTTTTCCAGATAATTTTTTAATAAAAAACTCTCTTCACAAGAATCTTCACGAAAATGAGCGTGTTCCGTATCTAACCCCGTCATTAATATTCTTTCTGTCATTTTTCCCTCCTATATTAAAAACCACATACTTACTACATGCCATAGTAATTGCCACACTATTTTAATGACTATCCCGCCGTATACAACATAACTCATCATTGTAAAGGAAAATAATATCTTTTGGGAAAGAAAGATATACCGAAAAGGAATAACTTATTTTTTTACACCTGATTTGTGTAGTAATATTGCACTTGGGCAATAAGTCAAAAAGAAACGGCTAAATCCTTCCTTGCGATAGGCTTTAGCCGTTGATAAATTAATATCAAGTAAAATTAAGTTTTTTAGAAAGTATATTTGTAGGTCAGCATCCAGTTAAAAGGCATTCCCCAGTTTTCATACTTGTTAATAACATCTTTTCTGTCCAGAATATTGTTTAAAGACAATGAGATGCTATGATGCTGATCAGGTGTATAAATAAAGTTAGCATTCAACAAGCTTCTGTGCGGCGTTGTATGCTCATCTATTTTTGGTACTTTGCCCTTTTCGGGACTGTAAAAGTCTTTCTGTAAAGCCGGTCTTCTATAATAATTCGGCTGGTTTCAGACGTGTGTTTTTAACTGCTATTCGGGGAGTCTCCCTTCATACATAATCGACAGTTCCCCGTAAATTTTCCCCCAGTTCTTCAACGGCATACTCCATTTTTTCGTAGCTTCAAATGTGGCCAAATACAGGGCTTTCAACAAGGCGGTACTACTGGGGAACACACTGCGTTGTCGATTTAATTTACGGTAAGTAGAATTCAGACTTTCTATGGCATTCGTAGTATAAATCACCGTACGCACATCCGGAGAAAATTTAAATATGGGCGTCAGTGCGTCCCAATTCTTATACCAGCTTTTCATGGCATTGGGATATTTTTCATTCCATTTTTCTGTCACTCGATCCAGCGCCTCCGCTCCTTTTTGTTCCGTAGGAGCATGGTAGATCGTCTTTAAATCCGCAGCAAACAGTTTCCGGTCTTTGTCCGCCACATATTTTAATGTGTTACGTACCTGATGTACCAGACAGCGTTGGTATTCTGTCTGGGGGAAAAAAGCGGTGATCGCCTCCTTGATTCCTGTAAGCCCATCGGCACAAATTACAAAAATATCCTTTACCCCTCGATTTTTCAACTCGTTTAGAACAGATAACCAGTATTTGGCACTTTCATTCTCGCCGACCTGGATGGTTAACACTTCTTTTCTTCCTTCTACGCTGATTCCCAGCATGACATACGCCGCCAGTTTCCGTATGACCCCCTCATCCCGGACGGAGTAATGGATTGCATCAATGAAAATTACCGGATACACTTCTTCTAACGGACGATTCTGCCATTCTTCAATCTGAGGAAGGATTTTGTCCGTTACATCTGAAATGAAGCCTTCGGACGCTTCAAAACCATAGATATCCTGCAAGGTGTCCGATATCTGACGCGTCGTCATTTGTGTCGGAACGTTCCGATTTGCGGTACCCCAAGTGAGCATCCATCTCCGCTTCCATCATTTCCTTAATGGTGCCACCTAACAAGTCTTTAAGAGCATTTTGAATATCTTCCGCGCTTTCTATCTCATACTCCTGGAGAAGTTGGCGGATAATATTTCGTTTTCCTTCCGTCATCTGTACTTTGTGGATGGGTTGTTTCTCTTTTCTTGCCATAATAATTAGGCCTCCTATGCTTTTATTTTATCATAGAAGACCTACTTTGATTTTATAGATTTTTCTCATACCTTCCTACCGTTTTTTTGTTTCGCACACTTCGCGTGCTCAACAGGCTAAAGCACATAAATAAGGGCAGATGCCCGGTCATCATTTTTCGGCATCTACCCTTATTCCCTGCTGTTTAATTCGTATAAACCATCATCTAGAATTTTCTCTCAACGCTGAAGAAATAGTTTCTTCCGGGAGCCGTATAGTAGGTATAATATTCGCGATTTAAAATATTATTAACATCTAAATTAAAGCAAGTATTTTTATCCAGCTGATAATGTGTGGACAGATTCAATACAAAATAAGGATCATTGCATCCGTAATATCCTGTCATATAATCGCTATGGTCAGCGTTTGAATATACTTTAGAAGTGTAATTACCAACTAAACTTCCACTCCATTTATTTTTATGATAGCTAATGCCCCCATTAAATAAATATTTTGGAACATAGGCCATTTGTTTTCCTTCATTCTTCCTGTCCAAAGGATTATCAGTAATTCTGGAATTCTGGTAGGTATAATTGACAAATACATCCCACGTATCACTTAATTGGTGGTCAATTTCAAATTCTACTCCATCTACCTTTCCTTTTGCTGCATTAACCGGTTTCGTCCATTTCAAATCTATCCCTAAAGCATCAAGGTGATATTTTTTACCTGTATCCATTGTATAAATCATATCCTCTATATCTGAATGGAAATAAGTTGCTGAAATAGATGTTTTACTGTTATTAAATTGCTTTTTAATACCAAATTCAATAGCATCTACTGTTTCCGGATTTAAATCAGGGTTACTATCTTTATATGTAGATGTTACACTGGTTCCGCCAGGAGCTGCTTTGTACAATTCAAATATATTAGGAGCTCTAAAAGAACGCCCCCACGAAACATGATATGAGGTATCTTCATCTGGTTTAAACTGTAAAGCAACTTTGGGAGAAAACATGGTTTTCCGTTTACTTTCTAAAACAGGGTCAGAAACCAACTTCCCTTTGTCATAATATCTGCTGGCACCCTCATAATTTTTCCATGAATCATAGCGTCCGCCTAAAACAAACTTCCATTTATCATCAAACCTATGCTGATTTTCAAAATAAGCAGCTACCGTCTTTTCTTTTCCCGAAGCAAACGCTTTTACATCTTTTTTGCTGTTCCTATCCCTCCAATTAGTCAAATTCGTATCTGCACTGTCCGTTTTACCAAATAAGTAATCCACACCTACAACCAATTTGTCATGCTCTGTATTGAAAATTTCTTTTTGCACACTTATATTCCAAGACTTGCTCGGGCTTTCAGTAAGGAGTCCTCCTGAGCCACTTACATACCAGTTATCTTTTATATCATTAATACCTGCACTAATTTTTAAATTATTATCTTCGTCATTATATGATAGTGCATAAGTGGAGTGTTCTTTACCCCCATAATAAGGTGAGAAAAATTTACTGCCGTTCTTTCCATAGGTACCTAACGAAACCGATGTGCCAGCTAAATTTACCGTGCCACTCCACACAGAATTCCCGGCAGCGTCATATAAATAGGTATGAGGATCCGTTCCAGAATGGTATTTATAATTGTTGTGTAGCATTTTAAACGAGAGTTTTTTACTCTCCTCAAATTTGTATTGCATACCAACTTGCCAATTATTTTGTGTAAAAGTGTTTTTACCACCATCTCCATATATATAGGATGGCTCACCTTTCTTATTAGGCACTCGTTCGTACCCTGTTACTTTTGTTCCTTTATTAGATGTCTTTTTTGCCTTATTTGCAGCAAATTTTTGTGTAATATAGCCATGTGAATCTTCCTTGTTAAATCCCCCACTTCTTCCCTATTGGTTGAGCTATATTAACGCTCCATCGATAAGTTCCATAACTTCCGTATCCCGCCTTAAGTTTTATCTGCTGTTTATCAACATCTTTAGTAATAATATTTATAACACCTGCGACTGCATTCGTACCATACAAAGATGAGGCCGTACCCCTTACCACCTCTATGCGGTCCACAACATCAACAGGAATCGCATTCCAGTCCACATTACCTGAGTTCTTATCATTTAAAGGCATGCCATCTAACATAACCAAAACCTGTCTTTGTTGACTGACGCCTCTCATGGTTAGTTTTGAACTCACATCAAGATCACCCTTTATCCGGTTCGTAAATACACCAGTCGATATTTTTAATGCATCATCAAGATGTTTAATCCCCTTATCCGCCATATCTTTTGCGGTAATAACTGAAACGCTGGCAGGCGTATCAAGAATTTTTTCTGATGTTCTATTCGCAGTAACCACGATTTGTTCCAAAGTAAACCCCTGTAAATCATCTCCCGGTTCTGCCGCCCCTGCCGGATTTGCCCCCATCACTACGGTGCCGCAAATCAGAGCTGTCATCAGCAACCCTTTAGATATTTTTTCTGTTTTCGTCATAAAACAACGCTCTCCTTTAACATAATATTTATTGCACACTTTTTACAGCCAGTCTTTCATGGCCCTGTAAGAAGTATTACAACCAACGCATGCTACTGTTACTTACGCGCAAAACCTTATTCTTTTCCCAACAATATGCTTTAGTCATTGCATTTTCTACAAAATAAAAAGATTGTCCCAAATCTTATTTGCTTAAAATCGGTTTCTGCTCTTTGGTGTCGGGCTTCGTTCCATCAGTGCCATTAGCGGTTGCTTCGTTCGCTTTCTGCTGTTCGGATTGTTGCAGACAGATCTCATACATGGCTTCGGCAAAGGTTTTTTCCGGCACAGGTACAAAGCCGTTCTTATTCGCTTTCTTTTCAATCATGCGGTTTTTATCCGTGAAGACCCGCATTTCTTTTACGGTATAAGTTTTTTCCGCCATGTTATATTCCATGTCCAACAGACAGTATTGCACTTTTTCCTTGCCTTTTAACTGTTCCATATATTTCCGCTGCAAATTTTTTAACAGTTCTTTATTCTGGAATAAGGTTTTTACTGTAACGTCAATACGGTTCTCGTCCACTTGCCCTTTTTTATCAGCAAAATATTTCAGTGTACTCATGTCATAGGCATAGATACCCAGATCATTTTCTAAAATCAGGGACCAACGGGCCGCTTCCTGCTCTTCTGCCGTAGGTTTGGGCTGCATACTGATTTCCCAGTCGTAGGGATTTTCCGGAACCGGCTCGGCTTTTTTAGCCGCGTCCGCAAAACTTACAGCAAATACACATACAAATACTACAAGTCCTACTAAGAAAATTTTTTTCAAGATTTTGCCTCCCTATTACTGAATCGTAAAAAATATCACTTTTAACACACCAGGTTTTTTCCACACCCAGCTTCAAAAATGATAAAACCACTATTGCGTATTAACAATAATTAGTTTCATTAAATTATTGATTTGATTATATAACATGTATCTTTCCAGAGTCAAACCATATTCAATACTTTCTACTGCAAATTTTGAAAGTGCTTTTAAAACTCCCCTTTTGTGTTTCTGAAATGGATTTCTCATCTCCTACTCCATAGCAAATCCAACTTTTTATAGCTGTTCAACATTTCTTTTTTCAAATAAATAAATTTAATGTCCCGTGCTTAATTGGCCTGCTTTTCCTCTGTACAATCCCTGTAAACCATGATAAAATTATTTTTATTAAACGAAATAATTACTAACTATTATATTATTTTATAAAACAAGAAAAGGAAATTAGCATGGAAACCATACGGGATTTTTTAATAACGTTAAAATCTAATCTCCAAAAGAAACTTGTCTATCTGAAGAATTATTTACAAAGCCACAAAGCTGTGACGTTGTTCCTCGCAGCTTTGCTTGGCTTATTTTTATTTTTTTCTTTGTTCTCTCTCCTGCATCGCCCTTCTGTCCAACGTCAGCGAGCCACAAAAGTATCGGTACATACGAAACAGATTACGGCCTCACCTATGTACAAAACCGTTTCTCTGTTTGGGCAGACCGCAGCCATTGCCCGAATTGAAATCGTAAACAAATACCCGGGTACCATTCTCCGTGTCGATAAGAATTTGGGCGATACGGTAGAACCGGGCGATATCCTCCTGCAACAGGACCTGAAAGATGTGGAATTACAGGTAGCCCGGGCCCAGGCGGATTATAAATCCCATGACGCCAGCACCGAACGTTACGATGCGCGATATAATTCAGACTACCAGAAGGCAAAAAGCGAGTATGACCTGAAAAAATTGAATTTTGAAAGATACACGCAATTGTTCCAAAAAGGCGCTATCTCCAAGCTGAGCTTGGATCAGGCGGAGCTGGCCATGGTCAACGCGCAGGCCAATCTTAAGTACCTTACCGACCAAAAAAGTATTAACGGCCGCCCTGCTTATGTGGCCGAACGGGCAGAGCAGGCGGAGTTAAGCCATAACAGTATGCTTCTATTGCAAAATCAGCAGGAAGATATGACCATCCGGGCGCCGCGCAAAGGCATTATCAGCTACCGCAACGCGGAAGCCGGCAGCTATGTGGCGGCCAATACCCATCTGTTTACTTTAGTGGACAACAGCAGTTTTTATATCGACTGTCTGGTTTCGGAATATGATGCGGCCCTCTTAAAAGCGGGCGAAACAGTTTCCGCCAATCTGGAAGCATTAGGCAAAAAGTATCCCGGTACCCTGACCTTCGTCAGCCCGGATAAAAATAAAGATACAAAAAATTATCTGGTGCGTATTACCCTGGATAGTACGGATCCGGCTATCAAATCCGGCATGTTCGCTAAAAGTGAATTAAAGTTTCTGCAAAAGGATAAGGCATTGTGTATCAACCGCTCCGCTATTTTTGAGAAAAACGGCAAAACCTATGCTTTTATTATAGACAACGATCACAAAGTCCAGCGCAAGGCCATACAACTGGGCATTCGCAATGAAGAAGAAACGGAAATTACCGAGGGTCTGAAAGAAGGCGACCGGGTCATTATTGACAATATTACCCGTCTGCGTGAGGGCACGGAAGTCGAAGATTTGGGGACAAAGGTGGGCGAAAAATGAATCTGACACGTTTTTCTATCCAACGCCCCATCGGAATCGCTATGATTTTCATGCTGATCACGGTCTTAGGTCTGTTCAGCTATGCGCGGATTCCTGTGGAATTATTGCCTGACGTGGATTCCCCTTTTATCAGTTGCATTGTAGAATATCCCGGCGCCAGTACCGAATCGGTGGAGCAGCAGATCACCAAACCCATCGAAGATGTAATTTCCACCGTATCTTATGTTAAGCAGCTTCGCTCCGTCTGTATGCCCGGACGTTCGGAAGTGTTCATTGAGTTGTCACCGGAAGCCAATGCGGATATGGTTGCAATTGAAGCCACCAAAAAATTAAACCGCATCCGCAGCTCTCTTCCCGCAGACATTGATGAACCTGTTGTCTTGAAACGCAGTTCCGATGAATACCCCATCATGGAAATCGCTATTTCCAGCAAAGTTGACCCTGCATTAATGCGTTCGTTAGCGGAAAACACGCTGAAAGAAAAGTTTCAACAGGTAGATGGAGTGGCAGACGTGGTCATCACCGGCGGCGCGGAAAAAGAAATTGCCATCGAGGTGCACAAAGACCGTCTCAATTATTATGGTCTGACTCTGAAAGACATTACCGAAGCTATTAAAAGCGAAAACTCCATGGTTTCTGCCGGATCTGTGTATTCCGAAAACAAACAGATTACGGTACGTCTGGATTCACAATATCGTTCCGTACAGGATATCCAGAATATTACACTGGTAAAAAATGGCGCGGTCATCGCTTTAGGCGAAGTTGCCGAAGTAAAAGCTACCAATAAACGGGAGCGTTATTATACCCGTATGGACGGCAATGATGCGCTTTCCATGGAAATTTACAAAGCCAGCGGCAGCAATATCGTAAAAACAGCGGATCTGGTAGTAAAACGCTTGGAACAGTTGCGCAAAGAATTTCCTGACTATACTTTTACCCTGGTCTACAACCAGGCTAAGTTTATCAAGGATTCTCTGAATAATACGCTGCATACATTGCTGGAAGGGCTGTTTACCACAGGGTTGGTATTGTATTTATTTCTGCGTGGCTGGCGTTCTTCTTCTGCCGTCATGATTGCGATTCCCATTTCACTTATCGCCACCTTTTTCCTGATGTTCATGGCCAAATTTACCTTTAACATGATGTCCCTTATGGGAATGGCACTTTGCATCGGCATTTTAGTCGATGACTCCATCGTCGTATTGGAAAACATACACCGTTTTCTGCAAAAAGGCTATGCGCCTGCCGAGGCAGCGGAAAAAGGCCGCAGTCAGATTGCCATGGCGGCTATTGCCATGACCTTATGCGATGTGGTAGTGTTTTTACCCATTGCTTTCATGCAAAGCAGCACCGGCCAGCTGTTCCGTCAGTTCGGCTTGACGATCGTATTCGCTACGCTAATGTCGCTTTTAGTGTCCTTCACTTTGACCCCGATGATGGCCTCCCGTTTGTACAAAAACGGGTTAACCACACCCAAAGGGAAAATCTGGGTCTGGCTGGATCGATTAGAAGAGGTGACATTACAAAAGTATGAGGTACTGCTGCGGCGCTGTCTGGCCCATCCCAAAAAGCTGTTGACGGGAATCGGTATCGTCTTCTTTCTGAGCCTTTCCCTGATTCCCCTGGGTGTCGTGGGCTCGGAATATATGCCGAAAACAGATGAAGGCGCTTTACAGATAAGTGTGGAACTGCCCATTGGTTCCAATGCCCGGCAAACCAATGAAGCGCTTTTGCTTATAGATAGCTATATCCAGACAATACCCGAAGTACAGCATTATCTGACCCGTGTTACTGCGGTAGAAAGAACAGGTAAGGTTTCGGTTACTTTAACCAATAAAAGTGACAGATCCCGAAGCGTTTGGCGTATCGCAGAAGCCATACGGCGTTTCGCACAGGCAAATCTTCCCGGCGTAACCACTCGTGTGAACGTGATTCAGTCTTCTGTAGCCGGCGTATCCGGCGGGCGTAATCTGGTTCGCTCTCCCTTACAGGTCGATATTAAGGGCAGTGATATGGACGGTCTAATTAAAGACTCTGCCGTAGTAGAAAAGTTGTTCCGCGAAACGGCCGGCGTAAAAGACGTTAAAAATTCTTATATCGAAGGTAATCCCGAACTAAAAGTTGAAGTAGATCGGGATAAAATGGAATATTATGGCGCCTCTTTGAGTCAGGTATTACGTTCCTTTTCCTCCGCTGTTTCCGGTCAAAGGGCTGGTGTGCTGCCCAATGATATAAAAAATAACGGTAAGGATACCGATATCAACGTGCGCTTTGCCGGCGGTGAAGGCTATGGAAGGGACGAATTGCGGGCCATTCCTATCCCGGTAAAGTCAGGAACCGTACGTTTGGGCGACATCGCCAATGTGGAAGAAAGTGTAGGCCCTACCCTGATACGACGGGTCAATAAGGAACGGTTTATTAACGTACAAGGCAATCTGGCAGGTCGCCCGTTAAATGACGTGCGACAGGAATTGGACAGTAAATTAAAGGCTGCCAATCTGCATAGCCGCTATGAATTTTCCGGCGAAGCGGCCACTATGAGCGAGTCCTTCCGGGAGATGATCATGGCACTTTCCATGTCGCTGCTGCTGATTTATCTGCTACTGGCGGTACTCTACGAATCGACTTTCACGCCATTTATCCGGATGTTCTCTCTGCCCTTGGGATTAATCGGCTCCATACTCTTCCTACTGTTTACCCGCAATACCATTAATCTTTATTCTCTGATCGGTATTCTGGTGATGGATGGTCTGGTTGCCAAAAACGGGACCCTGTTACTGGACTATACGCTAACCCTGATACAAAGGGGCACAGCACCTTTGGAAGCCGTAATTGAAGCGGGCAAAGTCCGCTTGCGGCCTATCTTTATGACAGCCCTTACCATGGTGGTGGGTATGCTGCCCACGGCACTTTCCCTGTCCGAAGGTTCGGAAACACGCGTCAGCATGGCCTGGGTCATCATCGGCGGCATGATCACTTCCACCGTCTTTACCCTCTTTGTTATCCCCGTACTGTTTTTATGGCTGAAAAAACACTTTCCGCAGAGAATTTAGCAGCGGTAAAATCTACAATCGTACAATAGATGAAAGCACTATAAGTAAAAGTACAACAATAGATGAAAGTTTAATATATGAAAGTAGCGACAGCTCACAGAACGTGAGCTGTCGCTTTTCTATTTAAAATACTCCGGATACACGCCCTTGGCAATCAACAAGGCAGCATCGGCAAAATACTGGGACGCCGCATATCGATAACGATCTTTTGTATAAACATAACAATTATTTTGCACGGCTTTAATTTGCTTCAGAGCCGGGTCATGCCGGACTTCTTCCATCACGCCTTGCATATCGCCGCCTTGTGAAGGCGTATCGCTGGGGAACAATAAAACGTCCGGATTTACAGCAATAATTTTTTCTTTACTAAGGTGTTCTCCCCGTGTAAGGCCTGCTTCGGCAGCCCCATTAATTACCCCGGCTTCCGTGCAAATGGCGTGAAATATACCCTTGGAACTGCCAAATACACCCAAAGGTGAATAAGCCATGATTACTTTTTTAGCAGGAATTTTATCCGTCACAGCATGGATGCGTTTTAATTTCGTATCAAAAGCGGCGAGCATTTGGTCCCCTTTTTCTTTTTCTCCCACCGCAATCGCTATGTTCCTGATTCTTTTTTTCACCTGCTCCGCCGTAACAGGAACTTTGCTGACAAACACCTTAAACCCCACATCCTTCAAAGACTGAACATATTCTTTCGCATTGGTTTCCTGGGCAATCACCAAATCCGGGTGCAGCTTTAAAAGTTGTTCTACGCTGACATGTTGCGGCACACGAACCGCCACCTTCATTGCTTTGTTTACAATCAGTGAGTTATCCTGTTCCAAAGCAGGCTCCGAAATGGCCGCAATCCGTTCCGGCGGCACCAACTCTACCAATATTTCTTCCAGACTGATCGTGGTAGCGTAGATTCGCTTCGGCTTTTCCGTAAATTTCAGCAAAGTGCCATGGTCATCAACTACTTCATAGCCTGTATTTTGTGTCGAGATGGGTTCAGAAGACGTTGTATTTGTATTACCACAGCCAAAAATACTAAAAGGAAGCATAATAAGCAAAGACAAGTTAAGTACGAAATATTCCTTAGCAAGCATTTTACGAATTTTCATTTTGTACAATTTATTTTTTCCTTCTGATTTAAGGCTTTATTCATCTATAAAATGGGATTACCGTAAATTCGGAAGATACGCTTTTCCCCATTTTCGCATCCCACTCAAACAAAAGTATCGCTTCCTTGCCCTTATAAGCTAATTTAGCCTTTCCTTCTTCCACATAAACACTTTCTGCCAAGGTAAAATCCATCCATTGATTTTTACCTGTCTGATTGCAGACAATCAGCGGTAATCCGGTTTGGAGAGAGCACTTTTCCCAGACGGGGCGAGGATCCCCGCATTCTTTGGAGACCGGCCAGGCGGCAATGTCCAACAATATCTGGGCACCCTCCTTTTTCAGCCGCATAGGGCCATCCTCAATATACCAGGAATCGGCACAGACGAGAGGCCCCACCTTCACATTGCTGCACACAACGGTCCTGACCGACGTATCGTTTTTTACCCAATTTTCAGCTCCAAACTCGTGAGAATGATTTTTGCGATGTCTGCTTAGCAGCGTTCCATCCGGCCCAAATACAAAACAGGTATTAAAATTACATTGAGTATCCGTATCATATTCCCCGGCTCCTAAAAAAAGGTACTGTTTATATTGCTTTACACTCTCCAGTAATGGCACTAACCCCGGCTCCGGTTGTTCAGGCAATCGCTGCGCCGGATTCTTTTTATAAAAATGATATCCCTGCACAGCCGTTTCCGGTGTGATTGTCCATTCCGCTCCTCTTTCCCCTGCAATTTCTACGGCACGGCAAAGCTTCTCAATATTTTTTTCTTGCGGCCCCATACTCAAATCTAAATGACACAAAGCTATTTTCATCAGTTTTCACCTGTTCTCCTCGCCTGAAACACTCAAATGCGCATCATCCGGGAAATCAAACTCACTTCCATAGGCACAACGGGCAATTTCTGCGATGCAATATACCACATCCTGCGAACAGTTATACAGAAAGCTTTCTCTGGGATAAATAATGCGTTTATCTCGAATCGCCTTCATTGATTGCAAGGAGGGATCTTTTAAATACGTATCATTAAATTGATGCGTGTCAAAGGTTCCATGATTGTTATATACCGGCATTAAAAGAAGATCCGGGTCACTTTTTACCAGCATTTCTTTCGTAAGAGCCTGTCCATTTTTTAGCCCCACTGCAGTAATTCCGTTAATGACATTCGCATATTTACAGGCATCATCATAAATACATCCTGCTCCCCCATACGAAGTCATCAGCGAAATCAAGACCACGTTCTTCCGTTTATCCGGTGGTATCTTGGCCGTTTTTGCTGTAATTTCTTGCAGCCTGGTATCCATTAAGGCAATCAGTTGCTCACCCTTTGCCTTTTCTCCCATGGCTGCCGCAATCTGGCGAATTAACAGTTTTACGTCTTCTACTGTAGCGGGAGCCTTCACAATAACCACTGCAATGCCTAATTCTCGAAGACTGTCCACCATTTCCGATTTTCCCCACTCCGGAACAATCACTAAATCTGGTTGCAGTGCCATAATCTGTTCCGCACCGGGATTTTTTATCTTGGTTTTAACTTTTTCTGCCAGCGGCACCACATTGGAACTGACGGGGTCATCCAGCAAGGCATCGATCGCCACTAAATGGTTGCTGGGCACCAAACCCAAGACGATTTGATCTGTACACATGGAAAGAGTTAAAATCCGTTTCGGTTTCTGCTTAAAAGTAACCCTGGTCCCCATCATATCCGTTACGGAATAAGATGGATCAGCAGATGTATGGATCGCTGCCTGATTGCCACATCCGGATAAAAGCAACAGGCACATAAGCGCACATGCAAAAAAAATGAACGCAATTTTAATCGTCTTGGTAATTCGCATATCTTATCTCCCAAACTGTTTTATTCCTTACTGATATTTTATATTTATTATATCTTAAATCGTAATAATAGCAAAATAGAAATATTTATCTTTATTTTTAATTAAATATTTAATTAAAAATGTACATATAATCTAAATGATTAAAAATAAAGTTTTGAAGTTAACAAATAAAGCAAAAGAGCAATGACCAGAACGCCATCGCTCTTTTATACTCTGCTGTTATAATTTAATAGTTATTCGCTGTGCTGCCGATTCACATCTTGTAATCATGTAGGTAAACTCCTGCACTGACTGAAAGAGAATATTACCAGCTCAGAATTGCTGGACAATTTCCATCTGCGAAGTCCCCCCTCACACAAACGACGCCAGAATCCCCGCTTTTGTGACAATCCCCAAAAGCACATTATCCTGATTCGTAACCGCAATCGGATATGCGGCCTCCGAAGCCAACGGAACGACATCTGAAATCAATGCGTCCGGCGATACCGTAGGAATGTTCGTCTGCAACACTTGCTCTATCGGAAGATCGTTTTTCCAGGCGGCCAGCGCCTCTTTAATAGAAAGGATACCGGCCAGATGCAAATCATCGTCGATCACCACAACGGAAGAAAGATTATTTCTGCGCATTTCCCGGATGGCCTGATCCACGCTTTCCTGCACGCGCACGATACTGGTGGGCGTAATCATAATACTGCGGACGGATACGACCTTTGTCTTGTCCGCAAAACCAATGAAATTGCGCACATACTCATTGGCCGGGTTGATGCTTAATTCCTCCGGCGTGCCGGTCTGCACCACCTGCCCCCCTTTCATGATACAGACTTCGTCGCCCATCTTAAAAGCTTCATCAATATCATGGGTAATAAAAATAATCGTTTTCTTCAACTTGCGTTGAATTTGCAGCAGCTCAAACTGCATATCCTGACGCACCAGCGGATCCAGGGCGGAAAACGGTTCATCCATCAACAATACTTCCGGATCATTAGCCAGCGCCCGGGCGATTCCTACCCTTTGGCGCATCCCGCCGGAAAGCTCCTGGCAGGATTGATGCTCCCAGCCTTCCAATCCGACCATTGAAATAATTTCCTGGGCCCGTTGCTCCCGTTCCTCCTGAGGCACACCTTTGATTTCCAGACCGTAAGATACATTTCCTAATACGTCTCGATGATTCATCAGGCCAAAAGACTGAAACACCATGGAAATCTTACTGCGACGATATTCCCTTAACTCCTTCCGGTTCATCTCCCCCACATTTTGCTCTTCAAAAAACACATTACCCAATGTGGGTACCGTTAACTGATTAAAACAGCGAACCGCTGTCGATTTACCCGATCCGGAAAGCCCGATAATAACAAATACCTTGCCTCGTGGAATTTGCAGATTTACGTCCCACAACGCCACTGTGCAACCGCATTTCCGGTAGACTTCCGCCTTGTCGGCGCCTTCCAGCATCAGCTTCGTCGCCTCTTTTTGATTGGGTCCGTAGAGCTTCGCTACATGTTCCATGCGTAAGATGATATCAGTTTTCGTTTTCGTCACGGTTTTCCGCTCCTTCCTGCATTACGTTGTCCGACTCAGTCTTTTTCTTCGCGGACACCCCCTGTGTCAGACGGTCTAATACGATTGCCAATATCACAACGCAGGCCCCGGCCATTAAGCCCCGGCCGATTTCAATGCGATTGACTGCATTCAATACTTCCATGCCCAGGCCTCTTACACCGATCATGGAAGTAGTCACAACCATAGACATGGCCATCATTAAAGTTTGATTCACACCCGTCATAATCGTAGGCATAGCCTGCGGGATCTGCACTTTCCGCAATAATTGCCACCAGGTGGAACCAAAGGATCGGCCGGCCTCTACGACTTCTTTATCTACCTGCTGAATGCCCAGACTGGTAAGGCGGATCACCGGCACAATGGCATAAATGACAGTAGCCACCACACCAGAGGCGTTGCCGGTACCTAACAGTAGAAGTGCCGGAATCAAATACACGAAAACCGGCATTGTCTGCATGGTATCTAAAACAGGACGCAAAAGGCGATTGGCACTTTCGGAACCTGAAATCAGAATACCGATCGGAATGCCGAGCAACAGCGCAATCGCCACGCTCGTGATCACGATCGCCAAAGTAACACACATCAATTCCCACATACCCACGGCACCGATGAGGAATACTAAAAAACCATAGAGCAGCCCGTCTTGCAGTGTGCCGCGCGCTTTCCTGCCGCAAAAGACAACGACCAACAGCAGTAAAATCCAGGGAATACCGGTTAACCCGCGATTGACAAAGCCTACCATACCATTGAGCGTGTCTTTGATTACATCCAATACACTCTCCGCCCGTACCGCGAAGGAACGGACGACTTTATCAATCACGGACGCATCAATTGCTAAAAATCGTGGAAACCGGAACAGCCAATTTGGTTTGTCTGGCTCTACCTCCACAGGCGTCGCCGTTTTTTGAAGTTTTTTCTTAAGTACCTCACCTTGTGCCGGTGTCAACCACATATCAATCAGCTCCGGATGCGATTCCGTTAACAGCCAGGCAGCTGCCTGACGATAAGTAGCACCGGTATCATTCATATACGCCAACGCCTGACTGATCATGGGAGACGTCATATGAAATTTTGAAAGGAACGCACAAAACTCCGGATGCGCCGCAGCAAATTTATTACTGGCTGCTACCGTAACCGTAACGGACGGACAGGCGCCGATCCCTTCTTGAAACGCTTTTGCATTGTACGGTTCATCCTTTAATAAGACAAAATCATATTTGCCCAGCAGCCAGGTCGGCTCCCAATAATACGCTACAATGGGCGCTTTTTTATCCCAGGCCGAGGTCATTGCTGCACTGAGGATCGCATCGCTGCCGCTTTCAAAATAATTAAAGGACTCATTCAACCCGTAGGCCTCCACCTTTTTGCGCATGATCTCTGTAATAGACCAACCGGTGACCCCGCCATAAATGATGCCTTTGGACTTATCCTGCGGATCCTGAAAAAGTTTTGCATATTTTTTCAGATCCTTCACGGTCCGTAAGTCGGGATAGCGGTCCGCAATGTAACGAGGAATATAAAACCCCTGGTAATTATCATTAAAATTAATACCCAGTTCTCTGAACTTGCCTTTTTGCAGATCAACCGCATAAGAAGGAATGTTATCTGACCATTCCTCGATAATTACGTCTACCTCATTTTTAAGCAACGCTTCATGGGAAATAGGCGTAGATCCCGGTGTTTCCTGCCAGGTATAACCAAAAACAGCTTCCGCTACCAAACCGGCCAGCGCGTTGTTCAGCTTGATGGAATCCCACCCCACGTCCGCGAACGTGATCATCTTTTTCGCATCCGCTACTTCCGCCTTACTATTTGCAGACGCATTGCACGATAATGGAAAAAGAAAAAGTATCATAAATACGGATAAAAATACCTTTTTCATATCATCTTCCTTTCCAGATATTTCTAAAATCAATGATAAAGCTCTTTATTATTACCTTATAATACAGGGGGCAAACTTGTCAAACGATAAAAATATGAAATTTTTGTATATGACAGAACATTTTTATGATCAATTAAAGAAATATGTATTATAGTACTTATGTCTCATAAAGTAAGAAAAACCGTCAGGTTATCTTTTACAAAGATTCCCGGACGGTTTTTTAAGTTTCAATATCTATTTAAAACGTATATTCCACCCCCACTTCAAAATTTCTGCCCGGAGCTGAATACCAGGAAGTACCAGTAACAGGCAACAGGCAAGCGCGCTGCTCTGTATATAAACGATCAAAAATGTTATTACATTTGGCAAAAATATTAATTGCCTTGGTCGCCCTGTAATTCATACTCAAGTCAAATATCCAGTAAGTATGATAGGAAGATGCTTCTTCGGATGTGTTATCTCCATAGCTTTTCGACTTACCGCCTTGCTTAGCAATCGTACCTCGTGCCACCAAATCTGCATTAAACTTATCTATGTTATAGCCCAAATCAACATTCCAGGCACTGCGAGGGATGCGTCCATTACTATTCGGATTAGAATTAGGATCGGTCGGCTTGATATAGGTGTAAGTATAACCTACATCAGCCGTAAAATGCTTCCCAAAAGCTTTCCGCATTTGGATATCAAAGCCTCTGGCATCCTCTTCCCCCGTATTCACGTATTTTTTAATTCCACTATCATATTCAATCGTATCATTCATTTTACGCTGAAAAGCATGAATACTGCCTGTCAAAGAATTATCAAAGCGATAATTCAATCCCCCTTCTATTGCACGTCCGGATTCTGCATTTAATGTCGGTGTACCATATTGTCCATACATTTGCGATGGATAGGGAGCCACAAAAAATTTTTTATAACCAATAAAATAATTTAACCGCTCATTGGGTGTATTCCCTAATGTAATGCTAGGTAGCCACTTCGCACCAAAAGTAGAGCTGTCGTTATAACGAATTCCATAGGATACATTCCATGTATCAGTAAATTTAAATTCATCATTTAAATAAATCGCTTTATTGTTTGTTTTTTTACCGCTGTATTCACTGGTAGCGCTAGTGCGATAATGGTCTACCCGATCCTCATACCATTCAAAACCACCCACTACAATATGTCGTTCATCAGGACGATAGGTAATCTGATCGCTTAGACCTCGAGTTGTATAGTGATAAATATAAGGTTGTTGTTTTGTTAACTTTTTATTCCAGGTAACCTCATCTGCCGCATGCTGGTGACGATATAAAGATAATTGGTTAGTCAGTTTATCATTAATTGTTTGTTCATAGTTAATATTCAGTTTATTATTTTTCTTTTCCCCTATATTAAATTTACCCTGTTTCATATTTTCTACAGCGGCATCATATCCCCCCGTCGGACGAAGATAATCTGATGTATACGTCTGATAGGTAATATTTAAATCTGCCGTATCTCCAAAATGTTTACCGATTTTATATGCATTCGTCACTGAATTCAAATGTTCTGGAATTTTTCGCTTCCAACCGTCTTTGAAATCTCCTGCAATACGTTTCTGTCCAAATAATTCCCAATAAAACCCATCTTTGCTGCCACGATGGCTTAGCTTATATAATTCTTTACTAAAACTGCCGCTCGAAGCAGTTAATTTTGTTTTTACCCCATTTTTATGAGGCTTCCTTGTAATGATATTGATAACTCCGCCAGCCGCATCGGCGCCATATAATGTAGAAGCAGAACTTTTTAATACCTCGATACGTTCAATCGCATCCATATTTGAAAGCTCTGAAATGGCCATTTTACCATACGTACCCGAGCTACCATTAATATTCGCCCGTACTCCATCTATCAAAACAATAATTTTATCACTGCCGTTTAAAATCAAACTATTAGAACTATAGACTTCCCCGGTATTACCATATCCTGCAATGGTTACACCAGGTATATCCCGCAACGCATCCAAAGCATTATTGTAGTGCCTTTCTTCTATTTTTTTACGCGTTACCACGCTGACATTTGCATTTGCCTTAAATGCTTCTACCGGGGTTCTTGCGGCTGTAACAACAACCTCATCTAAAGTAAATGAATGTACAGTCCCATCCATTTCTTCAGCGTATACCGAAGTTAAGAGGCTCATCGAACTACAAATCACCGCAGCCATTAAAATACTTTGTGAAACTCTTTTCATAAACTAACACCTCGTTTAGATATTTTATCGCACACTGACAATTTCACAGATATTCTTGCAACGCTGCAAAATTGCAATGTAAAATAACCCCATTATGCAAAATGCAAGCATTATAAAAAACTAATCCTATTAAGTATTTAATCAAGTTATTTTAAAAAATAACCTATTTAATATGATAATCTATATAGTTTATAAAGTCAAGCAGTAATTAATAGCAATAAAATGGCTGTTCTCTTTTTTGCAGAGAGCAGCCCAAAATCTTTTTTATAAAACTATTACTCTATTTGTCCGGAAAAGTATATTCTGCTACAGTTTCAATAGCGTCCACAATATACTGTGATACAGCCAGAACCTCCCTCCCATTTACCTCATGTACCTGTCCTGTTTTAACAGCTTTTATATTTTTATACGAAGGATTCGTAAGAATTGACTCTTTTAGTACTGTGGCTTCTCCAGCACCTTTTTGATCCCACGCCGCTATAAAAATAATATCCGGGTCCAACTGCAGTACTTCTTCTTGGGATACCTTGCGCATCTTTTTACTATGTATTTTCTGGGTAGCGTCTTGTGCTCCTGCCAACCAGCATATATCCTTAAAGTTACTTTTAGGGGAAAAAAATACCCCATGTTGACGTATTAAAATAATCCCTTTTCGTTCGTCGTCTTTTATTTTTCCCAACCGTTTCAGCACTTTTTGAATACGTTGCTCCATCTGTTTTACCATACATCTCCCATTTTCCTGTTCCCCTACCACCTGAGCCAGTTGCAATATCACATGTTCTACATCTTTAACGCATTCTGGTGTTTTATACTGATAGACTGGCAAAGATAAATCACGGAGAGTCTGAATCAGAACCTCATCTACAAAATCTGGTACGATGACAAGATCCGGTCGCAAAGCTAATATCGCCTCCGGACTATCCTTGCGGACACGATGTTTTACTGCTTTGGCCTTGTCAACAATATTAGACACCACCGGATCATCCACGGCAAAGCTTAACGCAGCAATTCGTTCGGATGGAACAAGCGCAATTAAAATTTCATCAGAACTGATTCCTAATGAAACAATGCGAGTCGGCTTATGTGAAAAATGCAGTTGAAAACCGGCTGAATCCTTAACGGTATAAGGGGATTCGGCTGTCTTTTTATCCAACAAATGAGAATAAGACGATTTCCCACAGCCAGATGAAGGCAGCAAGCCTACAAGTAACATCAACGATAATATGAACTTAAAGAATCGAGTTGTATAAAAACCGAGATTGCGCAATTTATTATATATTCTCCGAATATTTTAAATTTTTCACATTAAAAACCAAACAAAACAGTACTTCAAAGGAACATATTATGTATCCAATCCTTAGAAACTACGTTCATACGTCATATAAAAATTAATCGGCGTACAATGATAATCATTGTAATTGATAATATCTTTTCGATTAAGCAGATTTCGTCCCACCAGGCGGAATGTATCTTGCGATGTTGGCATGTAAGTCAGCGTTGCAGACCAATCTAATTTATCCTTTAGATTATGATCCGGGTCTTTACCCGTTTTTGCACTTGCGTAAGCACCATTATTCAATAAGGAAGAAGGTTCTCGTTTCAAAGTTGCGGTTAAACGGGTATCTGCAATAAACTTTCCTTTACGGTAAGTCGTTCCTAAATTGAACAGGATTTTAGCCTCGTCCTGAGACCATGCACCTTTTCTGGTTTTCCAGTCTCCATAATCTGACTTGGCTTTGGGGTTCTGAAAGGTGGAACCAAAATAGATATCCTGATTCGCGTTTAATTTATGTCTGGCATTTAACGTTTTGTTTTTCGTTGCTTCCTCGCTCACTACTGCAGTATGGGTGACAGTAATAT
>ERZ827150.285-NODE-285-length-80977-cov-4.710932_pt1 | contig 80977 bp, 68 predicted proteins | sample MGYA00519779_ERZ827150 | MGnify/ENA primary metagenome ERZ827150 (study PRJEB31778, sample SAMEA3449267) | human gut metagenome | biome: human gut; feature: human-associated habitat; material: faeces | place: United Kingdom | collected 2010/2012 ...
ATAGCGACTTTTTCCCGCACTGTCAATAGATTTTCCGAAAAGAATCCGCGCAAACGGCGGTGACTGTGTTGCAAGCGATGACGGCCGCACGGGCACCGAGAGCTGAAAAGGTATCAAATGCCTCCGCCGCATAATTTTTTATGATTTCGGACGACAGTCCCCCATAGGGGGCGCGAGCGTTGTCCCCATAATAATAAACGGGTAAATCTCCGCAAACACTGCGACAAGCGAAAAGGACGGTCAAACCGCCAAGACCGCTGTCAAAAAAACCGATTCCGCCGTGCGGAATATCCATAATTCCCTCCAAAGACGAAAAATTTTCCGAAAAATCGGCGATTTTCGGAATAAACACCTCAAAAACAGTTTACAAGCCGAATTATTTATGCTAAAATAATCCATGCAAATGAAATTTCCATTTAAGAAAAACAGGAAAGAATAAGGAGACCATCATGCCTAATATTAAATCCGCAAAGAAAAGAGTATTGGTTATCGAGAAGAAGACCGAAGTGAACAAAGCCGTGAAATCCGCGTTAAAGACGCAAATCAAGAAATTCCTTGCCGCCGTTGCAGCGGGAAACAAGGAGGAAGCGGCAAAATTATATCCCGAAACTGTTTCCGCAATCGATTCTGCAGCTTCCAAGGGAGTAATTCATAAGAATAACGCCGACAACAAGAAAGCTAAACTTGCGAAAAAACTGAACGCTTTGGAAGCGTAAGCTACGGACTGCAATTCGGTTCGCGCCTTTGGGTACTTATTTATGAATATGAAGGTCTGCCGTTAGGTAGACCTCTTTTTTCGTGTTTATTTTCCCCTCCCTCCCCCGAAAAAATCGAAATATCGATTTTTTCGGGGGAGGACTTATCTTTTTTCTCCCTCAAAAAAATTTTTATGAAAATATTGTAAAAACAGCCTTCAAACGTTTGACAAATTTTTCACTTTCAAATATAATAGTCCGCAGTGCTTGAGTTTATTTTAGCTAAACTTTTCGTTTATTATAAACAAACCGATTTTACAGGATTGTTTCTACAAAGAAAAAAGTTTACTATTACCAAACTCCCGTGCCGAAAAAAACAAAAGGAGAGCAACGTTGGAATTAGGCGGAAAAATCAGACAACTACGCAACCAAAAGGGATTGACGCAGGAAGAGCTTGCCGATCGCTGCGAGCTGACGAAGGGATATATCTCCCAGCTCGAAAATGACCTGAACAGCCCCTCTATCGCCACCCTCGCCGATATTTTATCCGCGCTCGGAAGCAATCTTTCGGAATTTTTCCGCGAAGAAGCGGAAGAAAAAGTGGTATTCAGCAAGGAGGAGTTTTCGGAAAAGGATTCGGACGGAGTGCTTTGGAAATGGCTGATACCCAACGCGCAGAAAAACATGATGGAACCCGTCCTCGTGGAACTTTCCGAAGGCGTTTCCACATCGGGAGATATCCCCCACGAGGGTGAAGAATTCGGCTATGTGTTGGAAGGGCGTATCGCCATCGCGCTCGGCAATCAATATTATATATGTAAAAAGGGAGAGGCGTTTTATTATTCCGCGGGCAAGCCGCACAGCATCGTCAATAAAGGCAGAGGCAAAGCGAAATTCTTGTGGATTTCCACGCCGCCCAATTTTTGATTATACGACAAGAAAAATACACTGCGATTTCTTCGGGAGAATCACTTATGGAAAAAAACACGACCAACATCATCGAACTCGTTGACGTCTGCAAACAATTCGACGGCGTAAGCGTCATCGACAATATGAATCTTTATGTCCGAAAAGGCGAATTCGTTACTTTTCTCGGTCCGTCCGGCTGCGGCAAAACCACTACTCTGAGAATGATTGCGGGGTTTGAAATGCCCACCAGCGGCAAAATTCTCTTAAACGGCGAAGACATCAGCGCGCTCCCGCCCAATAAGCGTCCTGTCAATACCGTATTCCAAAAATACGCCCTTTTTCCCCACCTCAACGTCTTTGAAAACGTTGCCTTCGGCCTCAAACTCAAACGGACGGAAACGACGTTCGTAGATAAAAAAGGCAAAACGAAAATCAAACAGTCGAAACTCTCCAAATCGGAAATTTCCGAAAAAGTCAAAAATGCTTTGGAGGTCGTCGACCTCGAAGGCTTTGAAAAGCGCGCTATCTCCACTCTTTCCGGCGGTCAGCAACAGCGCGTCGCCATCGCCCGCGCCATCGTCAACGAGCCGGAAATCCTCCTTCTCGACGAGCCTCTCGGAGCGCTGGACCTTAAAATGCGGAAGGAAATGCAATTAGAGCTCAAAGCCATGCACGAAAAGCTGGGAATTACCTTTATTTACGTCACGCACGATCAGGAAGAAGCCCTGACGATGTCGGATACCATCGTCGTAATGGCGGACGGATATATCCAGCAAATCGGAACTCCCGAAATGATTTACAATGAGCCGAAGAATACCTTCGTGGCGGACTTTATCGGGGAAAGCAACATTTTTTCGGGCGTCATGGACAGGGATTATCTCGTTCGTTTCTGCGGAAAGACCTTTGCGTGCGAGGATAAAGGCTTTGAAAAAGACGAACCCGTAGACGTCGTCGTTCGCCCTGAGGACGTGAAAATCGTTTCCGCGGGAGAGGGAACGCTGACGGGAAAAGTAACGTCCGTCATATTCAAGGGAATCCACTATCAGATTCTCGTACAGTGCGGACGGAACGAAATAGAAATTCAGAGCACAGCCGCGCCGAAAATCGGAGATTTGATCGGAATTACGATTGCGCCGGACGGAATTCACGTCATGAAAAAGTTATTCCGCGTCAATAAGTTTGCGGGAATCATCACAAAGAAAAACACCGTGGAATTCGGAGACGGAGAATTCGAGTGCGACCTTACCCAGCTCTATCCCGGCAGTCATATGGACGAAGAAGGTTACCTCGTCACCGCAAAGGGAGAAAAGCTCGATTTGACGGATACGGAAGTTAACGTGGAAGTGGGCTTGCACGACATCACAATGAGCGACGATCCCGAAGCGGGCGGCGCGCGCGGACACATTATTTCGCTCATCTACAAGAGCGAATATTACCGCTATATCGTCCGTACGGAAAACGAGGAAGATTACGTACTTGCCTGTGAGGATCTTTGGAACGAAAACGATTTTGTCAGCCTGATAATCCCTAAGGATAAAATCCGCCTGACCTTGAAGAACCCCGAGGAGGGAAAGAAATGACAACCGTAAAGCCGCATTTTTCCCGTAAGCTCCTCGCGATCCCCTACGGATTGTTTCTTCTCCTGTTTGTCGTTATTCCCCTCCTTATCATCGTTTATTACGCCTTTACGGACGCAAACGGAAGTTTTACTTTTGAAAATCTAAAAAACTTTTTCAGCGGAAGCGGCGGAAAGAGCTTCTTTCAATCCGCTACGTTCAAAACGATTATGCTGAGCCTGTTTATCTCGATATCCAGCACGCTGATTTGCCTTTGCATAGCCTATCCCGTCGCCTATATCATCGCGTCGAGCCGCTTGAAAAATAAATTCCTTCTGTTATTGATTTTCATCGTGCCGATGTGGGTGAATTTCGTGCTTCGCATCAACGCTCTGAAAGAGCTTCTCGATTGGATAGGCCTCTATATGAAGTCGGACGGCTGGAATATTTTCAACACCATTCTCGGAATGGTCTATGATTTTCTGCCCTTTATGATTCTTCCCATTTATACCACGATAATTAAAATCGACAAAAGCTATTTAGAAGCCGCGAAGGATTTGGGCGCCACGGGAGCAAGAGCCTTTCTGAAAGTTACCCTTCCCCTTTCCAAAGCGGGAATTATCAGCGGGATTTCCATGGTTTTTCTTCCTTCCATGACCAATTACGTCGTTTCCAACTGGCTGACTTACAGCAACGTCACCATTATCGGCACGTTTATCGAAAACGCCTTCAAAAACAGTTTGTGGAACAACGGCTCTGTGACGGCTTTGATTTTATTGCTTCTCATGTTTGTCATTACCTGGCTCACGGGCGGATTTAATACCGAATCGGAATCCGGCACAAGGGGGACTTCGTTATGGTAAAACTTAAAAGCTGCTTAAAATGGCTGTTTGTAGGGCTTATCGTCCTCTTTATTTACGCTCCTATTCTTCTTCTGACCGTTTACAGCTTTAACGAAACGGAAAGAATTACCAGCTGGAAAGGGTTCAGTCTCGAACATTATAAATACTTTTTCAGCTTTGACCATGAGCCTCTCCCCATTGTCCTGCAAACGCTTTTGCTCGCGGGAATCGTAGCGACGCTGTCCACGTTATTCGGGACCATCGGCGCCATCGGAATCTTTTATTCCAAAAAACGAATACGCTCGACATTGTCCGCCGTCAATCAGATTCCTATTATAAACGCAGAAGTCGTCACGGCTATGTCCTTTCTCCTCCTCGTCGTCGCTTTGCACATCGATAAAAACACCTTTATTCCCCTCGTTTTGGGACAAATGGTTCTGTGTACCCCCTTTGTCGTTTTGTCCGTAATGCCCAAGCTGAAACAAATGGATAACAATTTATACGAAGCGGCTCTCGACCTTGGAGCTACGCCGACGAAAGCACTCTTTTCCGTCGTCATTCCGCAAATTCTTCCGGGAATCATTTCAGGTTTCCTTCTCGCGGTCACGCTCTCTTTGGACGATTACGTCATCGCCGCTTACACAAAACCCAATACTTTTGAAACCATCAGCACGCATATTTACGGATTGACCAAAGGCCAAAACGTAAACAAAATTAAATCTTCTTACTGGGCTTTTACAGCTATCGTATTCGCCATTATTCTCATCGCAGTAATATCTGCCAATATCGTAACTTATAAAAAATCAAGGAGTAAAAAACAATGAAAAAAATGATTTCCGCCGTGCTTGCGGCAACCCTTCTCTCCTCGTCCTTCGTTGCATTGACCGCTTGCGATAACCGCCCCGTCCTCAAAGTCGCCAATTGGGCAGATTATATCGACGAGGGCGGCGACGGCAGTATCGATGAAAACAATCAAGCACTGTATGAAGATTTTGAAGAATGGTACAAAGAGACCACGGGCAAGGAAATCCGCGTGGAATACATTCGTGTACAGGACAACGAGACTTTATACAATCAAATGGAAACGGGCGACAAATTCGACCTTATCTGCCCTTCGGAATATATGATTATGAAGCTCGCTGCGGAAGATAAATTGGAAGAACTGCCTGACAGCTTTTACGATACCTCCGTCGAGACCAATTATTATGCGAAAAACGTCTCCCCTTTTATCAAGGATACCTTCGACTCCAACGAAATCAACGGTAAGGCATGGTCAAAATATGCCGCGGGTTACATGTGGGGAACGACGGGCTTCGTATTCAATCCCGAGCTGGTGGACGAAAACGATGTCAAAACCTGGAACGTTTTTACCAATCAGAAATATAATAAAAAAATTACGGCAAAAGACAATGTAAGAGACAGTTATTTTGCAGGGCTCGGAATGTATTACGAAAACGACATCAAAGCCTTGAAAACGAAACTCGATAACGGCGAAATTGACTTGACCGAATATCAAAAACAGTTGTCCGAGCTCATGAACGATACCTCCGAAACAACGATGACTGCCGTTCAGGAACTTTTGATTCAAATGAAAAAAAATATTCTGGGCTTTGAGACGGACAGCGGAAAAGACGACATGATTTCCGGCAGAATCACCATCAATTATCAATGGAGCGGCGACGCGGTCTATGCGATTAATGAAGCCGAAGACGAAAGCGGCGTGCTTCTCGGTTACTGTATTCCCGACACCGTTTCCAACCTTTGGTTTGACGGTTGGGTAATGCCGAAAGGCGCCAACGTAGAAGTTGCCACCGCATTTATCAACTTTCTTTCCATGCCGAAAAACGCCGTCAGAAACATGTATTGTATCGGCTATACCAGCTGTATCGGCGGAAAAGAGGTATTCGATTATCTCAAAGACACTTATGAAGCAACAGACGGTGATACGACAGCCGTCCCCTATGATTTGAACTATTTCTTCGGGAATACCGTGGACGGTGAAGCGGTGATTTCTGTTCCCGAGGAACAGCTGAGCCGTCAGTTATTCGCTCAATATCCCGATGCTGAGACCATGAAACGTTGTGTCGCCATGAAATATTTCGAAGCTGACGCAAACAGCCGTGCAAATAAAATGTGGCAGGAGGTTTTGGCGAGCTGAACCTTTCCCGAAATCCAATCAAAACAGGCTTTCCCCTTTTGGAGGAAAGCCTGTTTTTTGATATGTAAATAACTTTTTAACTTTGTCCTGCAAACGCTTTCAATTATCCTCTTTTATTTTTATATGCGCAAGTTCCTTTACTTTCAGCATATCGATTTTTTATATACCCCTTTTATTTCCGATAAACCAACTGCTCTCGATAGTCATACGCTTTATAAAATCAGGAGCATTACGGGCATGGTAATAATGCACATCATTGTTCCTAAAAGCACCATATTTGCGCCTTCCTCCTGTCCCTCGCCCAACAGCTCGGCAAAATTCAAAACGACGCTGGCGACGGGACAGCAGGCCAAAATAAAAATCGTCTGACGGACATATTCTTCGAACGGAAAGATATAGGACGCTCCGAGGGCGATAAGCGGAAAAATCATCTGTTTGACCAAAACGATAAGATACTGCATTTTCCCCGAAAAAATCGCCTTAAACCGCATGCTGCCGAGCCTTACGCCGAGGATAATCATACACAAAGGCGTAGTCATCTTCCCGACAATAGATACCGCATTATATAACTCGGAAGGCATTTTGATATCCAAAATAAATAAGGGCAGAGCTACCGCCATAATCAAGACGGCGGGATTGAACGCAATCTTTTTTATCGACATATATTTCCTGTCATGCGCAATCACGGCAGAAGCGACCGTCCAGCCCAAAAGGCTCATGGAAGCGAAATACATATTCGTAAACACAACGGCATCGGTATCCGGCAACACCGCCTGCAAAATAGGAACTCCGAAAAAGGCACAATTTCCGAAGGTACTCGCTATCGTGTAAATCCTATATCGGACATCTTCCTGCTTTTTTCGGAAAATCAAATAAAAAATCCCGATGGATATGAGCTGGACTACCGTAATCGCTAAAAAGAACCATAAAAGCTGTCCGAACAGATGCGAAGTATAATGCGCGTCGTTAAACGTATACAACGTAAGACAGGGTTGGCATACGTACATTAATACTTTTGAAAAAGCAGGCAACGAGTCTGTTTTGACCGCTTTCGCCTTAGATAAAATAAATCCGGGTACCGCATATAACAACAATATACCGACCGAAGTTAATGTCAACAGAAAATCCATTTTCCGTTTGTCCTCTCTTTTTACGTAACGTTTCTATTTTAATATATCCTCCCTTTCTTTGTCAACAAATTATATAACCTGTTTTATATTATGTCAGACATAATTATTACGTCTATCATCGTACTATATCACGCATAATTACTATTTCAGACATAATTTTAAGGTTAAATCCCCTATTTTCAGGCTGTTATGCCAGACATAATTACTACGTATGACATAATAGATGGATTTTCGCCGCGTTCGTGCAATCTCTTTGTCTTCATGAAAAAAACGCCTCGGAAAGCGAGCTTTTGAGACGTTTTAGAGCTTTTTATAGATTTTCGTGCGATTTTGCGGGAATAATTAGTTTTCGGAAGTAATTTCTTCACGGATGCGGCTGAGACGTTCCAATTCGCAGAATTTTCCGCCCTTTTTCATGAGTTCATCGTAGTTTCCGATTTCGACGGCGCATCCGTCCTCCATTACAACAATTCTGTCAGCATTTCGAATCGTCGAAAGTCTATGAGCGACGATAAACGTCGTACGGGCCTTTACCAATCGATTTACAGCCTTTTGAACGTGATATTCGGCGACATTATCGAGCGCGGAAGTCGCTTCGTCCATAATGAGGATACGCGGATTTCGGATCAAAGCGCGGGCTATACAGATTCGCTGTTTCTGTCCGCCGGAGAGTTTGTCGCCGTGTTCGCCGACCTGTGTATCCAATCCGTCGGGCAGCGAAGGAAGAAATTCGGGAATGTCCGCATCTTCTACGGCTTTATTCAATTCCTCCTCGGTATAAGAAGAAAGACCATAAGTGATATTTTCACGGATACTCCCCGAAAACAAAATACTGTTTTGCGGAACGACGGAAATAAAATGCCGATAGGTCGGTCTGGACATTTCGTTTAACGGAATCCCGTCAATAAGAATATCCCCTTCCGTCGGTTCTAATAATCCGATGAGCAGATTGATGATCGTACTTTTTCCCGAGCCCGAAGAGCCTACAATGGCGATACATTCCCCGGCGAAACGTGCAAATCAAAATCTTTTACGACTTTTTTATCACCGTCGGGATAATGATAGGATACGTTATCGAAATCCACACGCCCTTCGATTGCGGGCAATACTTTATTGCCGCCCGTTCCTTCCATATCCTCCGCACGCATAAGCTCGGAAAGAGAAGAAACGGCTTCTTTTCCCGACATCAGAGCAGGATAAGCATTGATAAGCGTCAAGACGGAACCGTTTATGGAGCCGAACAAAGACTGGAACAGAACCACTTCCCCCGGAGAAATGATGTTTTTGATTGCAAGAAAAACGCAGAAAAACAGACATACACCGCTCAACAGATTACTGATAACCCAAGTAATCGAACCAAAATAAGCATTGGTTTTATCCAATTTCAGCCCCGCGCGTTTTACGGAATCGATACGGTGCTGCATTTCTACAGTTTCCACGGTTTCGAGTCCGTGCGCTTTAGTAAGCGTCAACATCTGCAACATCGTCGTAAGTTTTGCAGACATTTTTTCGTTTTCCAAACGGAAAGCGGAATTGGTGACGCGCATCTTTTTGCGGAATACCATGGCATTCAGAACATTCAAGGGAATAATCGCGACGAAAAACAACGTAACGACAGGACTTTTTCCCAAGGATATTCCCACTGAAACCACCGCGCCGATAAGATTCGGAATGACGACCTGAACGACGTTCCGGTAATACATGTCCACGCTGTCGATATCCCTTAAGAATTTCGACTGAATTTTACCGCTTTCCATTTCTTTATGGTAAGTAATGGAAAGACGCTGCAATTTACGCACCACACTGTCTTTTACTCCCGCCGTGGTATTTCGCAGCATCTTGTTAGTAATAGATGAATACCACATGTGGGTGGGAACGTTCTGAATCAGCATGACGGCAAAAATTACCGCATCGATAAGAATTCTCGTGAGGAATCCTTCCGGCTTAACGGTAATGAGGTCGATAACGTCGCTGGTAACAAGCGGCATTATCCATAGCGGCGAGGCTTTGAGTATGTAGACGAGGGAAGAATAAAGTAAACGACCTCTGTCGCGCCGGAAAATCTTTTTCAGAAATCCGTCGCCGTGTTTCTTTCCTCCGCCCTCCTCCCGGAACAAAGCCTCGTAATCGGGAATCTTATTGATTTTTTTCAATCGTTCCCGTTCCGCGCGTTCTGTCTCTTTCTCCGCCCCTCGTGGCTTTTCCGCGGGAGGCTCCTTTTCTTTTTTCTGCATAATGAAAAACCTCTTTATATTTATTTTTCAACGGGTATACCCCGCTAAAATCTTTTTAATGAGAGACTCCTTATCTCCCCTGATAAGATTTCTTTATTTTTTCATTATATATTTTTTTGATTATATAGTTTCCTTATCCTTCTTTTGTTCCGGTAAAACCTTTATCCCGAATCCCAGCCTCTTATACAGCTCTATACGTTCCTCCTCGGGATACCTCCAAACCGAATACAGAACAAAAATGCCTACGCTTATCCCTACAACAGCCATTAAAATTACTGTCGGGGTATCAAATATCGCTCCGCTGCCTAATTTCGGCAACATGAGCCCGCAAAAATCATACAATCCATGCACGAACGCAGGAAAAAGGATATTTTTTGTCTTCATGAGCGCAAATGCGCACAATCCCCCGATGAGCGTAGAATAACCCGCCTGCAACAAAGTAGGGCCAATCCCCGCACCTGCAAAAATATTAAAAAGGTGCATACCTCCGAAAATGACGGAAGAAATAAAAAACGTTTTTATAAGCCCCTTTTTGTCGGAAGAAAAACAGCCGGCCAACAACGGAAATACAATCCCGCGGAAAACACATTCTTCAAAAACGCCGACAAAAATACAGAACCCCGCAAACCAAAGCCATTTATCGACGTCCGTGTACAATAACTGAGATTTGCCTGCAAAATAAGAGGGAAAAGGGAAATTATCCACGGCAACGAGAAGGCAAGGAATCAGAAACCAAAGTTTCGTCGGTCTGCCGAACAGTCCCGTCTTTCCACGAATCATAAGCCATATAACCGCCACCGTACCGATAATTAAAGGCACGGTATCCGAAATCAGTCCGTTTTTCACTTCGTCGGACGTATATTTTATAGGCAAAAAATCTAACACCGCCATGATCGCACACAATACGATAATGACAATAATTTCAATAATATCCCTACGTTTTTTCTTTTCTTCGGACACAACAATTTCCCCTTTTTTCGACTTGCCGTTATTATACAAAATCCGTCTCCGTTTGTCAACTATCGAACGAAAGTTTTCAAAAATTTTTTCACGCTTTTTATCCCCACAAAAAATGTGCAGACAAATCCTTTCAGTCTCCTTTTCGTCCCAGCGTCCGCACATTAAAATATTAATGTTAAAATATAAAATTTATTTTTCAAAAATTCAACATATTGAAATATTCTTCCCAAAAAAAAGATTATACTATTATATCCTCTATTCGGGAGAACACTGTTATATGGAACTCAATCAAGCCGTAGCGCGCAGGATTCGGCGCTTATTGAAAGAACATCATTTTACACAGTATAGTTTATTCAAAAAGAGCGCCGTCCCTTGTTCGACCATTTCTATGATATGTACCTGTAAAGTCAAAGATATCCGTTTAGGGACTCTTTTGAACCTCTGTCGGGGCTTCGATATTACTTTACAGGAATTTTTTAGCGACGAATTATTTGCAGTAGAAAATCTTTCCGATAACGTCGTTTAATCATTCTCTGGCCACGCCCGTATCCCTAGCAGCCTGCGCAACGGCTTTGGCCACAGCCTCATGAGCCTTCGGATCGTAGGCATAAGGCAAAATATAATCGGGATTGAGTTGCGTCTCGGAAACGCAAAAAGCAATTCCCTGCGCGGCAGCCATCATCATTTCCATATTAATATCTTTTGCGCGAACGTCCAATGCACCACGGAAAAGTCCGGGGAATACCAATACGTTATTAATTTGATTGGGATATTCGGAAGACCCCGTTCCCACGACAGCCGCGCCGGCGGCGAGCGCCTTTTCTCTCGATATTTCCGGAGTAGGATTCGCACAGGCGAATACGATAGCCTTTTCCGCCATAGAACGCACCATTTCTTCGCTTACACAGTTTGCGACGGACACGCCGACAAATACATCGGCCCCCTTCATCGCCGCCGCCAACGAGCCTACAACGCGCCGTTTATTAGACATTTCGGCAACTTCCTGTTTTGCACCGTTCAACCGCGAATCGCCCTTACAGAGAATTCCTTTACTGTCGCATACAATAACATCCTTTACGCCGAAACGAAGGAGAAACTTCGCAATCGCAAGCCCCGCGGCTCCGGCTCCGTTTATGACTACGTTGATGTCCTCAATCTTCTTTCCGACAATTTTCAAGGCATTTAACAAAGCGGCAGCCGTGACGACCGCAGTTCCATGCTGATCGTCATGGAATACAGGGATATCCAAATCCTTTTTCAGACGCTTTTCGATTTCAAAACAGCGTGGCGCGGAAATATCTTCGAGATTAATCCCCCCGAAAGAGCCCGCCAAAAGTTCTATCGTACGAACGATTTCGTCCGTATCCTTGGAACGGATACACAGAGGTATGGCGTCCACTCCGCCGAAGGCCTTGAACAGGGCACATTTTCCTTCCATGACGGGCAATCCGGCTTCGGGACCGATGTCCCCGAGTCCTAAAACGGCGGTGCCGTCCGTGATGACGGGAACGATGTTCCAGCGGCGGGTGAGCATAAAACTTTTATCCGTATCCGCATGGATAGCCATACAGGGTTCTGCAACGCCGGGCGTATAGGCCAAAGACAGATGTTCTCTTGTATCGACGGGAACGCGGGGCGTCACTTCAATTTTCCCGCGCCATTCTTCATGCAGCTTCAACGATTCTTTTCTATAATCCATAACATACTCCTTTTGATAATATTCTTTCCCTTTCTCATAAACTTTTTACCTTTTCTTCAAACATTTTCGGGAAGATTTTTGTGCTTTTCATTTTGCTCACACAATGTTTTTTCTTCTGTAAAAGGAAGGAGGCGCCCTTTGCGTTTCCTTCCTTTTCATCATTCTTTTAAGTTGTGAGGAAACCGCTTGACTTTTCTTTCACGGCAAATTATAATGCTTGTATGAATACGCGCAATAATAATCTTTGGCTTTCAATATTCAAAAATACAGCGATGACCGTTTTGGTCTTTTGTCTCGGAACGGGCTTCTGTTTTTTGCTGGATTATTTCAAAATTAACGATCTCAATTTTTTAATCATCTATATTCTCGGAATTTTGCTCGTTGCAGTATTTACAAGGGGCTATGCCTATTCCGCGGTTTTGTCCGTTGTGAGCGTACTCGGTTATAATTTCTTTTTTACAGACCCGCGTTGGACCTTAAAAATCGACGACAGCAAATATCTTGTTACCTTCTTTTTGATGATCGCCGTCGGACTCGGAATAAGCGCCTTGACCTTCCAATTAAAAAAGAAGATGGCCCAGATCAATTCCCTTAACGTCGAAAAGATGAAATTGAAAAACGACGCCGAGAAAGAGCAGTTGAAAGCAACACTTCTCAGGAGTATTTCCCACGATTTGAGAACTCCTCTGACGACCATTAAAAACGGTGCCGAAGTATTGCTGGAAAATCCCGAAATAGAAAATGCGGACAGGAGTGAAATTCTCGGAGACATTATATCCAAAGCCGACTGGACAATTCGGCTCGTAGAAAATTTGCTTTCCCTGACGAGAATCGACAGCAAAAAGCTGACCGTTAAAAAGACGCCCGAAGCGTTGGAAGAGGTGATCCCTCAGGCGGTCCGAAACGTGAGCGGAATTTTAGGAAAACGCCATATTCACTACGATATGCCCGAAGAAATGCTGGTTGTCCCCATGGACGCCACACTGATCATGCAGGTAATCGGCAACATTTTGAGCAATGCCGTTAAACACACAAGCGAGGATGGAAATATCTGGATAAAGGTTTGGGATACGGGAAAGAATGCCGTCTTTCGAATCGGAAACGACGGAGCGAGCATACGGGAAGAAGACCTTCCGCATATCTTTGAAATGTACTACACGGGGGGAAGTGACAGAAACAGCGAAGGCGTAGGACTGGGGCTGTCTATCTGTAAATTGATCGTAACGGCGCACGGCGGACAGATTTCCGCTCGAAACGGAGAAAACGGCGGCGTCATATTTGAATTTAATCTGCCCATGGAGGACAAAAATGGCTAATATACTCATCGTCGAAGACGATAAAGCGATACAAAATCTTTTGAAAGTCGCGCTCAAACAGGAAAATCATACAATAAATGCGGTCGGTACAGCGAGAGAAGGAATTGACTTCGTCGTAAAAAACATCGTAGATTTAATCATTCTCGATTTGGGCCTGCCGGATATGGACGGAATCAACGTTGTCGAAACGGTCCGCAGCTTTTCTGAAAATCTTCCTATTATCGTCGTGAGCGCCCGCGACGACGAAAGCGAAAAAATCAAATGTTTGGACTCGGGAATTAACGACTATGTGCAAAAGCCCTTTTCCACCGCCGAACTAATGGCGAGAATTCGTGCCACTTTGCGCCATAGCAGCGCGGCGGAGCAACAAAGCGGCACTTTTATCAACGGAAAATTAAAAATCGATTATGTAGCGCACAGCGTATATCTCGACGGCGAAGAAGTACATCTGACCAATTACGAATATAAAATCCTCTGCGTTCTTGCTCAAAACGTCGGAAAGACGCTCACGCACAATTTTATTATTACCAAAGTATGGGGACCGGGCGGAAACGATGCCAACGGACTTCGAGTATTTATGGCGGGAATCCGGCGCAAGATAGAAAAAGACCTCTATTCTCAGGAGCTGATCCGCACCGATGTGGGCGTAGGATATCGCATGAATAAAATATGAGTTTTCCCTCTGCATGGGATTCTTATTTTTCCAAACGAGTAAATATTTTCCGCTTCTCGGCGGGCTTGCCTATCGGCAGGCCCGCTTTTTTCTGTCCGTTAATATATCTTAATATAAAATTAATGTTCGACGAAGAAGATTAAACGCTCTTTTAATGTAAAAACGTTTATAATTTCACTTGAAAAAAGAAGGGAGGTACGACTATATGATGACAGGTATAAAATTCCTCAAAAACGGAGCCGATATATCCCGTAAAACGGGACCGGAAACGTTCTACAGCCGCGAAAACGAATCGCAGGCGGAAGAGAATCGGGAAGAAGCTCTTCTTCAAGACGCTGCGGAGGCGATCCGCGCGGGAGAAAATTTCCGTGCCCGCTGTATTCTCCGGAAAGCCGTATCGGAAAACATGGAAAATCCCGAAGCCTATAACTTGCTCGGCATTTCTTATGAAAAGGAAGGCGACAGGATAAAGGCTTCGAAATTTTACAGAGTCGCCTACTATATGGACCAGACCTTCAAAGCCGCTTCGGATAATCTCGACCGAGTTTGCGGTTTTTGGTATAAAGGAGCGGGAAATATAGCGTGGGGCCTGAAATCGGAGGAGGTAAAAAAGAGATGACTGTCGTGACAATCGTCGCCGGCATATTGGCAGTAGGCCTTTTAGGCTATCTGTTTTATGCTCTTTTCAACGGTGACAAGACGTAAACACACAAGAGGAGATTAACATGTCGGAACTTATCAATGAACTAAAAAGAAAACACGTGCGTATCGCGTTTCTTTCCGGAGCTTATCAGAACGGAGGAGTAGCCGCCGCGAATTATGTCGTCATCGACGGCATGGACGGCTTTCTGAAACTGAAAGACGACCGGGACCGAACGGTTTTTTATCGGCTTGATCTGATCAAACAAATTACCGTTCTTCCGGAATGCGATACGGATATCCAAATCGAAAAAGGAGGTAATTTATGACGGAAATCCTTTTTACCGTCTTGCAGGATATTCTGTTTTTCGTGCTCCTCATCGGAGGCGGCTGGTTCTTCGGCAGAGCCTTTTACAAAATTTATAAAGGCGAACCCGTATTTGCCAAAAAAGTTTTTACGGCCACGGAAAACGGAATCTATAAAATCATGGGTGTTGACCCGAAAGAAGAAATGACAGCGAAGAAGTATGCATTGGGCATACTTTTGTTTAGTGTATTCAGCCTGATTTTCTTTATTGCCGTCGTCATGCTTCAGGCATTTCTGACGATGAACCCCGAACATATCGAGGGAATGAGCTGGCACCTCGCCTTCAATACGGCCGCGAGCTTCGTGACCAACACGAACTGGCAGGCCTATTCGGGTGAAACGGGCCTTTCTTATCTCTCGCAGATGATCTGCCTCACGGTGCAGAACTTCGTCTCCGGCGCGGTAGGTATCGCGGTGCTCTTTGCACTTATCCGCGGCTTCGTCGGCAGACAAAAGAAAACCATCGGTAACTGCTGGGCGGATATTACGAGAGTCACCCTCTTCATGATTCCCGTATGCTTTGTCGGAGCTTTTATCCTCGTTTCTCAGGGCGTTCCCCAGACGATGAGCGGTTCCGTCTCTTACACGGCTTTGAACGGAGAAGCCTCTACATTATATCTCGGACCGGCGGCCAGCCAGATTATCATTAAGCAGTTATTCACTAACGGCGGTGGTTTCTGGGGCGTCAACTCCGCGTATCCTTTTGAGAACCCTACCCCTTTCTCCAACCTCATCGAATGTCTTTCCCTGCTCTGGATTCCCGCGGGACTTTGCTTCACCTTCGGAAAAGCGGTGAAGATGCGCGGCGAAAACGGAACGGCAGTCAAGGAAAAGGATCAGGGTATCGCACTTTTGAAGGTAATGAGCATCCTCTTTATCGCGGCACTTATCGTCTGTACTGTATTTGAATTCGTCGGCGCGGCAATGCCCGAAGGAGTCAAGTACCTCGGCAATATGGAAGGAAAGGAAGCTCGTTTCGGCGTAGGCACTTCCGCGCTTTGGGCAACGGCTACGACCGCTGCTTCTAACGGTTCGGTCAACGCGATGCACGACAGCTTCACTTCTATCGGCGGTATGATCCCCATGTTCCTCATGATGCTCGGAGAAATCGTCTACGGCGGCGTCGGCTGCGGTCTGTACGGAATGATTGCTTTCGCTATTTTGACCGTTTTCATCGGCGGCCTCATGGTCGGCAGAACGCCCGAATATATCGGCAAGAAGATCGGCAGCTATGATATGAAAATGGTTTGCCTCATCATTCTCACCCCCGTGTTGTGCCTGCTCATCGGAACGGCATCTACGGTAATGATTAAAGAAGCGCCCGAATGGCTGACGAACAGCGGCGCACACGGATTCTCGGAAATCCTCTACGCATTTGCGTCGATGGCCGGAAACAACGGCTCGGCTTTCGCCGGACTCAACGCCAATACCCCTTGGACGAACGTCACGGGCGGCATCGTCATGTTGCTGGTTCGTTTCGTTCCCATGTTCGCGGCTCTCGGACTCGCGGGAAGCCTCGGAAACAAGAAGATGATTCCTCAGTCGGATGGTACGCTTTCCACCAATAATGCCATGTTCGTAGGCCTCGTGATTGCCGTCATTCTTATCGTCGGCGCACTCAGCTTCTTCCCGGCACTTGCACTCGGACCTATCGCTGAATTTGTCGGTTAAGGAGGTAAAAGCAATTTATGAAACATAATGAAAAAAAGAAAATCACGGCCGAAGAAAAACTCCAAAAAGGCCAGATGATCAATAAAAAAATCGTTCTCGATGCGACACTTCAATCGCTCGTAAAACTCAATCCGAAGGTACAGATTAAAAATCCCGTCATGTTTGTCGTCTATCTGGGGGCAATCTTTACGATGATTCTGTTTTTCCTTTCACTGGGCGGAATCAAGGACGGCGGAAGCTGGTACATATTCGGTATCTCCATTATTCTTTGGTTTACCTCTCTGTTCGGCAATTTCGCGGAAGCAATTGCAGAAGGCAGAGGCCGCGCCCAAGCGGAGAGCTTGAAAAAGGCGCGTCGCGACGTCATCGCCCGCAAGTTGAAAGAAGCGGACTATGAATCGGAATACACGGAAGTCAAGAGCAACGAACTCAAACCCGGAGATATCGTCCTCGTCAAAGCGGGCGAACAAATCCCCATGGACGGCGAAGTCATCGTCGGCGTCGCCAGCGTAGACGAAAGCGCGATCACGGGAGAATCTGCCCCCGTCATCCGCGAATCGGGCGGAGACAGGAGCGCCGTAACGGGCGGCACTACGGTAACCAGCGACTGGCTGATTATTCGCGTGACGGCGGAAGCGGGAAAGAGTTTCCTCGATAAAATGATTGCCATGGTCGAAGGCGCAAGCCGTAAAAAGACCCCCAACGAAATCGCGTTGCAGATTCTTCTCGTCACTTTGACGATTATCTTCCTCATCGTATCGGCTACCCTTTTGCCCTTCTCGAAATTTGCGGTAAATCAGGCGGGACAGGGTTCCGCCATCAGTCTTACCAATATCGTCGCTCTGCTCGTTTGTCTTGCTCCTACGACGATCGGCGCCCTGCTTTCCTCCATCGGTATCGCGGGCATGGCGAGATTGAATAAGGCGAACGTCCTTGCCACCAGCGGCCGTGCAATCGAAGCGGCGGGCGACGTAGACGTTCTCCTCCTCGACAAGACGGGTACCATTACCCTCGGCAACCGTCAGGCCAGCGAATTTATCCCCGTCGGAGATATTTCCGAACGCGACCTTGCGGAAGCCGCTCAGCTTTCCTCCATCGCGGACGAAACGGCGGAAGGAAGAAGTATTGTAGTCCTCGCGAAAAATAAATTTGACCTCCGCGGCAAAGAAATTGCCAAATTGAAAGCTAACTTTATCGAATTCTCCGCAAAGACCCGCATGAGCGGCGTCGATATCGGAGACGAGCATATCCGCAAAGGAAGCGCGGACGCGATTGAAGCCTACGTAAAAGCGCAGGGCGGCGTCTATCCCGACGAATGCGCGATGGCGGTTAAGAGAGTTGCGAACGAAGGCGGGACGCCCCTCGTCGTTGCCCGGAATGAAAAAGTTCTCGGCGTTATCTATCTGAAAGATATCGTCAAGGAAGGCGTCAAAGAAAAATTCGAAGATCTGAGAAAAATCGGTATCAAAACGATCATGATCACGGGTGACAACCCTATGACCGCGGCGGCAATTGCGGCGGAAGCGGGCGTTGACGATTTCGTGGCGGAGGCTACTCCCGAAACCAAGCTCGCCCTCATCAAGAAATTGCAGGCGGAAGGTCACCTCGTCGCCATGACGGGCGACGGCACTAACGACGCTCCCGCACTCGCTCAGGCGGATGTGGCGGTAGCCATGAACTCCGGCACGCAGGCCGCGAAAGAAGCGGGCAACATGGTCGATCTCGATTCCAGCCCTACAAAGCTCATCGACGTCGTCAGAATCGGTAAACAGCTCCTGATGACGAGAGGCGCGTTGACGACGTTCTCTATCGCCAACGATATTGCAAAATATTTCGCTATCATTCCCGTACTGTTTGCCGGGATTTATCCGGGGCTTGCGGCACTCAATTTCATGCACCTGACCAGCCCGACGACGGCAATCCTCTCTTCCGTCATATACAATGCACTCATTATTGTCGCATTGATTCCCCTTTCGCTCAGAGGCGTCAAGTACAAGGAACAGCCGGCCGGAAAAATGCTGAAAAACAATCTTCTCATTTACGGACTTGGCGGCGTTGTCGCTCCGTTTATATTCATTAAACTGTTCGATATGCTGCTGACGTTATTCCTGTAAGGAGGTGTCTTTATCATGAAAAAAAGCACACAAAATGTAACGGAAAATATTTATGAACAGCCTCTGCCGGCGAAAAAGAAAAGATTTCAAATGTTGAGAGCTTCTATATTGTGCCTGTTGATCTTTACGTTTCTCTGCGGTATCGTTTATCCTCTGAGCTTTACGCTCGTCGCTCAGACAGCTTACCCTTATGAAGCCAACGGCTCTCAGATTGTCGTCACTCTGCCCAACGGAGAGGAAAGAATTTTCGGAAGCGAGCTTATCGGACAAAGCTATGAAAGCGCCGAATACATGTTCGGAAGAGTGAATTCTGGTGCTCCTACCAACCTTTCCCCCGAAAGCGACGAGTATCAGGAACTTGTAAAAGAGAGAATCGCGGAACGGAAAGAAAAACTTGCAGCAATCGGCTATACCGAAACGGAAGCTATCCCCTCCGACCTTGTCACCTCCGGCGGCAGCGGCGTAGACCCTCATATCTCTCCCGAAGCGGCTTACTTCCAAGTACCTGTAATCGTAGCTGCTCGCAATAAGATTGCACAGGAAGAGGCGGAAAAGAACGGTACGGAACCCGTTCTGATTACGGAAGACGATGTAAACGCCATTATTAAAAAGTATACGGAAGGCAGATTTTTGGGAATATTCGGTCAAAAACGAGTAAATGTACTGTTAGTCAATTTAAGCTTGGACGGACTTTTATAAAATGGAAAAAGGTAAGCTAAAAATCTTTTTCGGCTACTCGGCGGGCGTAGGAAAGACCTACGCCATGCTGAAAGCCGCTCAGGAAGCGAAACAGGAAGGAGTCGACGTCGTCGTCGGCTATTTGGAACCCCACGACCGCCCTGAAACCTTAAAAATGGCAGAGGGACTCGAAAGGCTCCCCTTAAAAGAACTTTCCTATAAGGGAATCGATCTGAAAGAGTTCGATGTAGATGCGGCGATCAAACGGCGTCCCCAGTTGTTGCTCGTGGACGAATTGGCGCATACCAATGCTCCCGGAAGCAAAAACTCAAAACGTTATCTCGACGTCGAAGAGCTGGTGAACAACGGTATAAACGTATATACGACCGTCAATGTCCAGCATATCGAAGGATTGCACGACACCGTCGATTCCGCCACGTCCGTGGACGTAAACGAACGTATTCCCGACGAAATATTCGACTATGCGGACGAGGTCGCGCTTATCGACATAGAGCCGACCGAGCTTATCGAGCGCATGCGGGAAGGCAAGATTTATAAAAAGAATCGGGCAGTCACCGCACTCGAAAACTTTTTTAAAACGGACAATCTGTCTGTTTTAAGAGAGCTTTCTATGCGCCGCAGCGCGGATCGTATCGAAAAACAGACGAACAACGGAGAGCTGAAAACCAAAGTTCTGGTCTTAATCAGCCCCTCCCCTTCTTCGCAGAAAAATATTCGGGTAGCCGCGCGTACCGCGGAGGCGTATCACTGTAAATTTTCGGCGATGTATGTCGAAACGAGCGGCTCTTTGAGCGACGAGGCAGCGGCCAACCTGAAACGCCACATGGCGCTCGTGCGCGATATGGGCGGCAACATGATCGTCAAATACAGCGAAGACGTCGTAGAGACAGTCGCGGATTATGTAAAGCTCGCAGGAGTGACCAATTTGGTCATCGGAAAAACTTGGCAGTCTGTCGGAAAGAAGGTCGGGTTGGAAGATAAATTTATCGCACGGCTTCCCGATATAGAATTGCTCATCGTTCCCGACAATCAGCACTTTTTCTCCGGAAAACGCCCCGTTCGGGATTTCTTTTCGAGAATTTTCAATCGGAATAAGCTGTTGCAAAAATATAAGACGGCAAACCGTATTCTCGATATTTCCGACCTCATCGAACGAGCGGCCGCCGAAAGAAAACCCACTGATTCCTTGGCTATGAAAATAGCGGAAGTTCTCGCGAGAGCTTTTGAACGGAGCTGCTCGATTACGGACGGAGAGAATGTAACCGTCTCATGGAACGGCGAGGATATAAAATTTTTCGACGAAATTAATGAACGGGCGGTATTGGAGTGGTGCCGTAAGAACGAAAAAACGGCGGGCCGCGGAACGGATACGCTTCGGGAAGCTAAAGCGATTTACTTTCCCATCCGCACGCGGAAAGAAATCGTAGTAATCGGTTTTTCCTGCCAGAAATCAAAGATGACAGTCACCGATCGATTAATATTTTTACAATTGGAAAGTCTTCTCAGGATTGTTTTCTGAGTAAAGTCGTCCCGAAAATATTCGGGACGACTTTTTTCGAAATTTTCCTTCTCCCTCTTTACAAACGTATTCTTTTGTGATAAAATATAACTGTCGGGAAATAAACGACACGGTAAAAGCGGTAAAAGGAGAAGAAGATGATTTATTCGATTGAAAACAAGATACTTAAAATTGCGGTAGATACTTCGGGAGCCCAGCTTCAATCGGTTTATTCCAAAAAGACGGATACCGAATATCTTTGGCAGGGAGATCCCTCCTATTGGTCGGGCAGGGCGTATAATCTCTTTCCTACAATCGGAAGAATGTATAAAAACACGTATACATACGAAGGTCAGGAGTATTCCATTCTCCCTCACGGAATCGCGCGTTATCGGGCCTTCAAGCTGACAGAGCGCAGTGCTACCAAGCTGGTATTCAAACTCACCGACGACGTAGACAGCCTGAAACAATATCCTTTTCATTTTGTCTTTACGATTTGCTATGAAATCAGAGGTGCTCGGCTGAATATTTCCTATCAGGTCGAAAATACGGATGAAAAGCCCCTCTTATTCGGATTGGGCGGACATCCGGGCTTCAATATTCCCTTTGGAAAGACGGGGGCTTTTGAAGATTATTATCTCGAATTTTCGGAAAAGACCAAAGTGCTTTTCTATCCCCTTTCCGAGGACAAATTCATGACGGGAGAAAAATTTCCCCTTCCCCTCACGGACGGAACCGTTTTACAGCTCAGTCATGAGCTGTTCGATAATGACGCCGTTATTCTCGGCAATACCTGTCGGGGCGTAGCCTTAAAGAGCAAGACCGACGCCCGTTATATTTCGCTCGATTACCCTGGTTTCCGCTATCTCGGAGTCTGGCATACCCCTCAGACCGACGCTCCTTACGTCTGCCTCGAACCTTGGTCGATACTGCCCGCTACCGACGGAATTATTACTAATCTCGAAACAAAAGAAGATATGAATAAATTGGCTCCCGGCAAGATTTACGAAACTGTTTGGGGCATTGAAATTCATGAAGACTGAGAGCGAAAAAACAAATACGGAAATATAATTTAATTTTCTGAAACATCAAAATAAAACCACGGAAATTTTGGAAACTTCCGTGGTTTTTGTATTTATACTCCAAAAGTCTATCTTTCAAAAGGCCTGTTAAACGAGCCTATTTCTATAAGATTATCCTCGGGGTCTGCGATATAACAGGTTCTTTGTCCCCAAGGCTCCGTTGAGGGTTCAAAAACGGGGACGGCTCCTTTGGAAACGGCTTCTTCGTATACTTTATCGACCTCTTCAAAAGTATCGACATATAAGGCGATTTCAAAATGCCCGTTCAGTCCTTTGCCGATATATTCATATCTCTTGCCCGTCATTTTTTCAAAGTCTTCTCTGCCGTAAAGCATAAACAGAGTATTATCCTTAATTAAATACACATGGGTAGCATCTTCTTTTTCTTTAATTTCAAAGCCCAAAACATCTCTATAAAAACGAATCATTTCGGACATATTTTTTACCATTAAACCGAATCCGTCTAATCTCATCTCAACATCTCCTCACAATTTCGGCAATAATTATCTGTTTTTTTGTTTTCTTCTCCGGACTCTTATCGTTTACGGTCGTCAGTTTCTCTCCTTTAACGCGCCGCACCGATAGGCTTCGAGCAGCTTTTCGAGGTCTGCAATGCGCTCTTCCATTTCTCGCCCCGTATCCGTGTCTTTGACTCTCAGCCGCGTTTCCGATTTGCGGATCACTTCGGAGGCAGAATGGATATCCCGTTCGTTGAGCACCGCTTCTTGCGTGGAAACGAACGGTTCATGTGCAATGAGCTTTACCGTTCGGGAATCGGATACCAATGTATATCCCGCAATTCCCGTAACCTTCTGATACGCGCGGGAAAATCCGCCGTCGATAATGATGACCTTTCCGCCGCAGTGTACAGGCGATTCCCCTTTTTTTACCTTTACGGGTACATGTCCGTTTATGATATGCCCTTTGTCGGGATCGATGCCGAATTCGCGGAAAATTCGCTCCACCGTCTCTTCATCATCGCACAGGCGATAATAGGCATTTTTTTCCTCCGCATAGCTCTCTTTATCCGCAAGAAAATATCTCTCGAAGGTCGTCATTTTATCCTTTCCGTAAAGCGGAGAGTTCTCATTCGACCAAACGAACCACATGATGTCCCTTCCGTACTGCCGTTCCCTTTCGTCGGTCGAATATCTGCCTTTGCGTATCCAGCCTTCGAGCGCGTCGTACAGGGATTTCCCGAAATAGATCTTTCCCGCAATTTCCACGCGGCGGAAGCTGCCGTCCCTATCGAGCGGGACACAGCCGTGATAGAGAAGATTTCCGTTATAAATCCGATACATGCTTCCGCGGGAGAACAAAAACTCGACGTGTCTGCGGAGTTTTTCGCTGCCATGGAACGCTTCCCGCAGTTTTGCACAGACTCTTTTTTCTCCTTCCGATAATTCATAGGGATTATCGGGATTCACAGTCGGAAAATAATCGTCCACGAGGGAATATGTTTTTCCGCCGATGCAGACAGTCTTTCTTTCATGGTCGATTTTATCCAGAAAAACTCTCTCCGACAGATGAAATTCGGGACGTCTTTGGGCAAGCAGACCTTCCAATTTCAGCTGAATGACGGCAATCGCCTTATGAATTTTTGCCGTCATTTTTCGTTCATCCGCATCCTCCGCCGTTTCGGGCAGAAACCGTTCACATCTGTCGTCTTTATATACGTCGAAAGCGAAACGTTCAAGCGGAATCAGATTGATTCCGTAACCGTCCTCCAAAGTGGACAGATTTCCGTATTTAGCGGAAATTCGGACGACGTTGGCAATACAGATATCCGAACCGCTCGCCGCGCCCATCCAGGAAATATCGTGATTTCCCCATTGAATATCGACGGAATGATAATTTTCCAGCGCGTCCATGACGGTGACGGCTCCCGCACCGCGATCATAAATATCTCCGATGACGTGCAGCCGTTCCACTGCCAATCTCTGAGCGAGGCGGCAAAAGGAAACGATGATGTCCTTTGCCCGTCGGGTCTTTATAATCGCGCGGAGAATCTCGTTATAATAAGCCTCCTTATCGGGAATCTCCGCCTTTTCCGTAAGCAGTTCTTCCATGATATATTCAAACTCGGCGGGAAGCGCGTTTTTTAGTTTGTCTTTGGAATATTTCGACGCGATGCGCCGCGTCATGCGGATCAATCGCAATATTTCTTTTCGGCACCAAGCGTCGAAATCGGATTTTTCGGACTCTGCAATTTCCAATTTTTCTTCGGGATAATAGACGAGCGTCGCAAGCTCTCTCTTTTCCCCTTCGCTCAATTCGTCGGAAAATTCGTCGTCGATCTTCTTGCGGATAGACCCGGACCCGTTTTTTAGAACATGCAAAAAAGAATCCGCTTCGCCGTGGATATCCGAAACGAAATGTTCCGTGCCCTTGGGCAGGTTCAGGATGCTTGATAATTTGATGATCTGCTGCGCGGCAAGAGCAGCACTCGGATACTGTACCGACAATAATTTGAGATATTTTTCGTCCTTCATTCGTTTTTCTTCCCTTCTTTCGGTATGGATAAGCGCGCAAAAATTTGCATATCCGTTTCGAGGACATCTCCCGCACCGAACTTTTTCCCGTCCGAGGTTTCAAGTCCTTCTGCAATCAGCCCCAAAGTTCCGTAATATGCGGAAAAGACAGCCAGAAGTTTTTCTTCGGCCGACTTTGTCAGCGCCGTACCCCTTCGCCCGTAATAGGTTCCGATATTCTCCGTATTCTCGCCTATGAGAGCAATTTCGCAATACTCTGCCGAGCGTTCCCATACGGCATACAGGTGCAGTTCTTCCTCCTGTGCCTGCACCGTTCCTTCAAAGGAATCTTTTCCTTCTTCATCGTAAGCCCAGCCCGAAACAAAAAAGAGCGGTTCTTCGTCATTCGTCTCCGTCAGGAATTTGTCTTTCAGCCCCCGCATCACTGATTTTTCCATTACTCTTTCTACCGCTTCACTGTTGAGTATTCCCGGAAACTGCGAGACGGAATAATCAATATCCGTGCCAAGAGGTTCAAAATTTCGATGAAAAACGATATGTACTTTCTCTTGTACGGGTGTACTGCTTTCCTGTGAAAACGACGCGGAGCTATCCGAAGAAACTTCGGAACTGCTGTCCGATGAAATATCAGAAGAAGTTTCCGAGGTACTATCCGAAAAACTTTCGGAGCTGTCTTCCGAGAGAGAAGCCGAAGAGCTGTCTAAAATATTTTCCGAAGAACTGCTTGTAAAAATCCCCGAACTTTCAAAGGAGATTTCCGGATCTTCGGAAGAAGAGTCCTGTTGCGAAGCAAAATCACCCGATTCTCCGTCGTCTCTTTCTGCGGTACCTGCACATCCGACGGCGAAACATATGGCCAAAAAGACAGCTGCAAAAACAGTCAAACCTTTCCTCATTTATCCTCCCAACCGCTAAAAGACGGATTCTCCTACCAAAACGGGATAAATTTTGTCTCCGTTTACGGTCAGATAGCAATAACTTCCGCCCTCCCCTGCGGGATAGCGCAAAGAACCGGGATTGACCAGCAGAACTCCGTTTTCCTCGGAAATCAAAGCTCTGTGCGTATGTCCGTACAAGGCCGCTTTACAGCCGCGGCGCGCGGCTTCCTCCGCCAAAGCGGACAAATCGGCCTTTACGCGGTATTTATGTCCGTGGCAGAAAAAAATTTTTACGCCTTCCACTTCGAGTTCGCCTTCGGGCAAAGCGGAAAAAAAGTCGCAATTTCCCTGGCACACAAAGGTCTTTTCGGGATAGGCGTTCACGATATCCCGCATATCGGAAGCGCCGTCTCCGAGATGAATGATATAATCGTTTTCTGCAAACAGCGGTTTCAGTTTTTCGATGCCCGCTCTGTGTCCGTGGGTATCGGATATAACGACGATGGTTTTCATAATCTCCCCTTATAAAACTTTTTTCAGCATATCCGACAAGTTCATGAGTGCTCGGAAACGGTGAGAGACGGCGTTTTTTTCTTCCGCCGAAGCGAGGCCGAAGGATTTTTTTAAATCGTCGCTCTCGAAAATACAATCGTAACCGAACCCGTTTTCTCCCGTCTCTTCAAAGAGGATTTTTCCGTAAGTCCGCCCCTCCGCCAGGAGACATTCACCGTCGGGAAGCACGAGAGCGACGGCGCTTTCGAAATAAGCCCTGCGGTTTGTTTCGCCCTCCATATTTTTAAGGAGCAAAAGTCGGTTTGCCTTATCGTCTCCGTGTCCGCCCGCATAGCGGGCGCTGTATACGCCGGGAGCGCCCCCCAAGGCCTCTACACAGATCCCGCTGTCGTCCGCAAGGGCAATGCAGTGCAGCGCCTTCGATACGGCTTCTGCTTTGAGCTTTGCATTCTCGGCGAAAGTCGTACCCGTCTCCTCCACCTCTTCCGAAAAGCCGGCCTGTTTGCCGGAAATTACTTCATATTCGGGAAAAATCTCCGCAATTTCCCGAAGTTTATGGATATTTCCCGTCGCGACTACCAACCGCTTTTTATTTTGTTCTTTCTCCATATTCTTTCTCCTTGATGATTTTTTCATAAGCAATGCGTTCCCCGCCATACGCGGGATAAATGATTCCGCATTCCGAAAATCCGTTTTTCAAGAGCGCCGAACGCATCGCCGCGTTATCTCTGTGCGTATCCGCGCGCAAGCTGTCCCGTCCGGATGAAAGCGCCAGCCGCGCCGCAAAATCGTAAAGCACGGAGGTCAGTCCGCGGCGCTTGAATGCGTCCGCAACGCAGACCCGATGCACGGCGAAGTAGTTTTTGCTTTTTCCCGTCAGCCATTCGCCGCCGTAAATGTCGTCATAATCGGGTTCCTTTTCGACGACGGCCATACTCGCGGCGGGGATCTCGCCTACGGTCAGAAGATAGGAAACGCCGTCCTGAATGTCTTGTAAAACGTCCGAAAGGCTCGGATAACCGTCCTGCTATTGATCCACGCCCGAAGCGTGCAGAAACGCTCGGCCTTCGCGATACATTTCGGCCACGGCTTGGGCGTCCTTTACCTGTGTTTTTCCGATATTTGTTTCCATAGCGTTTTTATTATATCATATTTACGTCCGATCTGTAAAGAGTTTTCCGAAAAGAAACGGACGGCCGAAGCCGTCCGCCGTAAAACGAAATACAAATTTTTCAAATCCCCTCGCCCTTAATTTTCATGCGCATACGGAGCGAATTGAGCACCGCGAGCAGCATGACCCCGACGTCTGCAAACACGGCCAGCCATAAAGGCATTACGCCCGCCACGCCGAGCACCATGAACGCCGCTTTCATGGCGATGGAAAACACGATGTTTTCGGTGACGATTTTTCTCGTCTTTCTGGCGATGCGAATCCCGCGGGGAATCGCTTTGAGATTGTCGGAAACGAGAACCAGATCAGAGGCCTCCACGGCCGCGGCGCTTCCCAGCTTTCCCATGGAAACGGAACAGTCGGCCACCGCCATGACGGGCGCGTCGTTGATTCCGTCGCCGACATACATCAAAGTGCTGTCTTTTTTGAGGCTTTCCGCCTTTTCGAGTTTCTCATCGGGAAGAAGTCCCGCGTTTACCTCGGACATTCCCAATTCTCCCGCAACTTTTTCGGCGCGGGCGCGGCTGTCGCCGGTCAGCATGACCGTCCGCTCTATACCGAGTGCTTTGAGTTCGGAAATCGCCTCTTTCGCCTCCGCACGGAGTCGGTCGCCGATTTCGATGCGGCCGAGATATTTTCCGCCCAAAGCCACATAGATCAGTGTATACGGACTGTCCGATTCGGGGGCCGAAATTCCTTTTTCCTTCAAAAGCGCGGCGTTTCCCACCAACAGAGGTTTTCCGTTCAATACGGCCGAAATTCCACGCCCCGCCACTTCGCGGATATCCTCCGCGGTATATTCACAATCGATCCCTTTGAACGCCTTGGCAATCGGATGAGAAGAGCCCGCTTCCGCGGCCGCCGCCAGCGCCAGAACTTCCTTTTCGTCCGCACCGTCCGCGGTCTGTACGCCGCAGACGGCAAAATTTCCTTCCGTCAGGGTTCCCGTCTTGTCGAACGCAACGGCCCGAATTTTCGCCGCCGTATCGAGATACGTGGCCCCTTTCACCAAAATACCGTTCCGCGCACAACTTCCGATGCCGCTGAAATAAGTGAGCGGAACGGAAATAATGAGGGCACAGGGACAGGAAATGACGAGGAAGTTGAGCGCGGTTCCTATCCAGCGACGGAAATATCCTCCGTAACCGCCTCCGTTTGCAAGTCCGAGAATCAAAGGAATAATCACGGCGAGCGCCGCGGCCGCAATACAGACGATCGGCGTATAATATCTTGCGAATTTCGTGATGAATTTTTCGGGCGCGGCCTTTTTGGAGGAAGAATTTTCCACCAGATCGAGAATCTTTTTAACGGCGCTGTCCTCATAGGCGCGAACGATTTTCATCTCAAATACGCCGCCTGCGTTGATATACCCCGACAAAAGCTCCCCGCCGTTTTTGGCTTCTTTCAAAGCGGATTCTCCCGTAAGGGATTTCGTATCGAGAGAAGCGTTCTCGCTCATTAACACGCCGTCGGCGGGAACCTTTTCCCCGGCCTTTACCAAAACGACGTCCCCGATTTTCAGCGTTTCGGGCCTGACGCTCTTTTGTTCTCCGTTTTCGAGCAGAGTGGCCGATTCGCTTTTCAAATCCATCAGATCGGATACGGAACGTCGGGAAGAACCGACGGCGATTCCCTGCAAAAGCTCGCCGATCTGATACAGCAGCATGACCGCGACGCCCTCTCCGAGCTGGCCGAGACAAACGGCGCCGACAGATGCGACGGTCATCAGGAAATTCTCGTCGAATACTTTTCCCTTCGCGATGTTCTTCGCCGTAGAAATGAGCACGGGATACCCTACAATAAGATAGGCAGCAGCAAATACGCCGTAGCGGAATATTTTCGCAACCGTTCCCGAAGCGAAATGTTCGAGCAGGAATCCCGCGAGGAAAAATACGGCGGAAACCGCGATCTCGATAATTTCCTTGAAATGCGTTTCCTTTTCGGGTACGGCCTTGTCTCCGTCCAAAACTTTCACCTTATCGAATTTTCCCGCGGCCTTTATGACCTTCCGCACCGCCTCATCCGTCTCCGCGTCCAACAGAATACTCTGAGAGACGAAATCCACCTGTACGTACTTCACGCCCTTGATTTTTCTCAGTTCGTCTTCTAAATCCATCGCACAGGCCGCACAATGCAACCCCGAAAGATGCAAAAGAATTTTTCCGTCCTCCTCCGCGCTTACCGTCGGAGCCGCTTCCTCCACCACCTGCACTTCTTCAAAGTGATTGGCTTTATCCTTGACGAGCGCGAGGACTTTTTCGGATTCGCATTCCACGGTCAGTTTCTGCGTGACGAAGGTAACGGAAACGGAAGTCACTCCCTCCGTAGCCGCGAGTTCCTCCTCCAATTCCGCCGCGCAAGCCGCACAATCGAGTCCCTTTAACTGCAAAGTCTTTTTCATGTCAGCCCTCCAATTTACAATTCAAGTGTTCTTCGCTGATTTGTATAATTTTTACGATATGTTCGTCGGCAATGGAGTACAGCACGTTCTGCCCGTCTCTTCGGGATTTGATGATTCGATTGTCCTTCAATACCCTCAGCTGATGACTGACGGCGCTCTGCGTCCCTCCGCACGCTTCCACGATATGATAAACACACATCTCTCCCTGCAACAAAGCAAGCACGATCTTCATTCTCGAAGGCTCCCCGATGACTCGGAAAGTATTGCATACCCTCTCGATATTCTCTTCGTTCGGCATGCGCTCCTTCGCCCGCTTTACCGCTTCCTCGTGCTCCCTTTCATATCCGCAATTTTCTTTTTCCATAATTTCACCGTCCTATATATATGAACAACTATTCGTATTTTAATACTTTCATAATTATTTGTCAAGTATTCGGAGGTATTTTTGGAAAAATTTTTTTTACTTAAGTTAATTTTAATCCCAAAAAAAGCGCCTCCCGCGTCAAGTCGGGAGGCAAGGGATCTTTAATTCAAAACGAGAAACGAACTTCAAATCGTTGAGATAGGCGAGTTTTCCGAGGAGAGAAAATTTTAATGATTTTGCAATGAGACATTGACGGGTGAGGTTATATTTCCGATTTTTTTCTTTATCTCCGTATTTCGTATCGCCTGCCACGGGACAGCCGATATGCGCGAGATGCGCGCGGATCTGATGTGTTTTTCCCGTATGCAGGAGAATTTCCGTCTTTGTAAACTCACCGCAGCGTTCCCCCGCTCGGTATTCCGTGACGATTTTTTCCGCGCCGAAGGTCGGAGCGTCGTAAATGCGGACGAGGGATTTATTCTCGTCTTTTTTCAGATAAGCGGTGAGAATTCCCTCCTCCTTTCCGAATTTTCCGAAACAGAGCGCACAATATCTCTTTTCTATCCTCCGTTCCTTAAATGCGGCGAGGAGCTCTTTCTCCGCCTCTTCCTTCAAAGCAAAAACGAGCAAGCCCGAGGTGTTTCTATCCAGACGATGTAGAAAGAAACATTCTCTCTCCCGCTTCAAAGCCGCAAACACCGCTTCCGAATTGACGCCGCTTTCCTTGTCGGCGACGAGAACGTTTTCGTCCTCATAAACGATATAAAAAGCAGGTTTTTTCTCCTTGGCGGGCGGGAGATAGTAAGCGACCTTATCGCCCGTCGAAAGGAGGATATCCTCTCCGACCTTTTTCCCGTTGACGCGGATCTCTCTGTTTTTTATCAGATAATTCCAGAAAAACGAACCCTGCGCGTAAGTATTGTCGGTATATTCTTTTAATCTTTGCGGTTTATCCGCGATAAACTCTTTCACTTATATTTTCCCGTATTTTTAATTTTTTCTTCTTTCCGCGCCCTTTGCAGAGCCTTCTGCCGAGCGAATAGGCTCCGAACACCGACAACGCGGCGAAAGCGACGGGCGCTCCTCCCGAAAGGAAAAACCAAACGAGGTACGCGCAGAGAAACGCAAAGGTCGTCTGTAAAGCGGCATATCCCCAAGCCGTCTTTCTGCCGAGCTCCCCCGCGCAGGCGGCAATCGCGGAGATACAGGGCGGAATCAGAGCGATAAAAGTTAAATAAGCGCACGCCGAGGGGAAGGAAAAATGCACCCCTTCGGGAAACAGCACGGAGAGCATCCCTGCGATATTCTCTTTGGCGATGAGCCCGCTGACCGCGGCAAAGGCGGCCCGCCAATCGGTAATCCCCATGGGATAGAAGGCATATTTGAGCACGGAACAGATATGCGCCAGAAAACTGTCCTCGGCGGAACAGACCCCCGAGAAGGAAAAGGAAGAAAGGAACCAGACGACCAAAGTAAAGGCGAGCACGGTCGTCGATATCTTTATTATAAACTGTTTTATCTGAAAGAGCAACTTTTTTATGACGAAAAATATATCGGGAAAGCAAATATCTGCGATTTCCATTAAAAATATGCTGTCGTCTTTTTTGAGGAAAGCCGCGACGGCCAGCCCCATGCCCGTACCCAGTATATAGAGAAGCAGCGCGCCCAGAAAAGTATTTTCAAAAACGGAGGAAAGCAGCGTCAGATAGACGGGAAGTTTTGCGCTGCAAGGGACAAAATACAGACAGGCGACCGCTCTCTTCTGAATAGCTTTCTCCTCCAACGCGCGGGTAGAGACGATCGCGGCGGCGGTGCAACCATATCCCAGCAGAACGGAAAAAGCCGCTCTGCCCGACAATCCGATTTTAGAAAAAAGCCCGTCGGTCATAAAGGCCAGCGCAGACATAAATCCGCTCTCTTCGAGGAAATCGAGAAACAAATACATCAGAGCTATCTGCGGGACAAAAGATAAAACACTCCCGATACCGCCGAGAAAGCCGTCACAGACGAGACTTCTCACGACGGGAGATTCTATCCTTTCGCCGCAGAATCCCGCAAAGCGTTCTATGAGCCCTTCAAGCGCTTCTTTGAGCCTCACCCCCGGCATATGTTCTCCGAAAGTAAAGAAAAACACCAACCCTATGAGCGCGAAAAACGCGGGCAGGGCAAAAAAAGCGTTCAGGCAGAGATTGGTAAGTTTATCTGCACCGACGGGCGCGGGAGAATAGGCCGTCGAAAAATACTTGCCAAAGGAGTCCCCCGTCGAAAGAACATTCGATGACGCTTCCGAGAAAAATTTTTTGTCCCTCAACGGGGAAAGCCGACATTTTTCCCTATATTGCGAAAGAGAAAGAAATACCTCTTTGAGCGCTTCCGCCAACGCTTTGACGGACTTTCTGCGCAAAGCGTCTGTCTCTATACAGCGAATTCCGAACGCTTCGCTCAGCCGTCCGCAATCGAGTTTACCGCCGCGGGCACGGAATTTTTTACACATCGTCAGAACCAAGACGACGGGAAGTCCGCGGGAAAGAAGGCTGTTCGTCAATTTCAGAGAGCGTTTGAAATGTTCCGCGTCCGCTACCTGAACGACGAGAAAATCCCCTTTCTGATCGTCTATATACTTCGCCGCGAGCTTTTCCTCCATGCTCATGCCGTCGAGGGAATAGAGACCGGGTAAATCCGCGATCAGTCCGAGCGCAAGGCGCTTCGAGGAATTTTTTTCGGATACGCCGACCGTGACTCCGTGATAGTTTCCCGTGCGGTTGTGCGCTCCCGTCAGAGCGTTGAAAAGGGTGGTTTTTCCGACATTGGGATTGCCCGTAAGTAGAATTTTCATGATTGTCGCTCCTCTGTCTTTTCGTCCGCCGTTTCCCGTTCGGATAAAGAAGCGGCGTTGTCGGACAATCGGGCAATTTTGATTTTTTGCGCACACTCCCTGCGCATACCGACGCGGCCGAACGCTGTCTGTAAAAGACATTCGCGGCCGAAAAATATCTTTTTGAGCATCTTTACTTTTTCGTTCGGAGCGATGCCGAGCATCCTCAAACGCTCTTTGACGTCTTTTTCCGCGTCGACGGAAAGGATCTTTGCATATTCTCCCGATTTCAGTTCATTCAAATCCGTCATAGGAAAAATATATGCCAGAAAAAGAAAAACATGTCCTTTTTCAAAAAAAATCCGCTTCCGATTATTCGGAAACGGATTTTTCTCTATCTGGATTTACTTTTTTTCGTCCTCGTCGAGTTTCTCCAATTCGGACTTTTTATCCTTTTTTGATTTTTTCTTCTTTTTCTTTCCGTTCTCTACGTCTTCCAGAGTTTCATCGGAAGGCTTCACGACGAGCAGAATGATGATGAGAATCAACATCACGGCCGCGATGGAGAACAAAACGACGGAAACGATGTTATTTTTCAGCCACTGCGTCTCGCCTTTGATCGTGTCTTCTTTGGCATTGACGGAAACGGCCTGATATGCGGCGGCCTTCTCTCCCGACAATTCCGCATCGGTAAATACGGCGAGGACGATATAGACGCCCTGTTCCTGCGGCTTAAAAGATTTTGAGGAAGGATACCAATAATATTTGTTATCCGATTCTTTCCAAACATCGGGATGTTTATCTTCGTCGATCGTATCGTCGTAAGGTTCTATCTCGCGCAAAATCACTTCGCCGTCCGAATTCGGCTTCATCAAGTCATCGGCCGTAATATTCAATCCCAATCTCTTTGAAAGCAACTCGGCGTATAAACCCGCATAATAATTGAGATAATCGTCGTCCTCCACTTTGGACAAATCCGCATTCTCTTTCAGTTCGGAGAATTTGATGAGAGAAAAGTCACTGTCAGAGAAATCCGTATCGGGATACTGCTTTCTGAATGCGGCGGTATCGAAATAATACAAACCGTATTCACTCGAATGTCCGTCGATTCCCACGACCGTAAAGTCGGAGAGCGTATAGGTGACGTCGATAAATCCAGAATCCGTATTGTCGCTTCCATCGGGTTCCTCCACGCTTATACCGCTGTTGGAAATCGAGAAAGTAAAGGAAGGAATGGCTTCGATGTCCCAAACGTTATCGGAAGTCACTTTGGTGCGATAACCGTCCACGTAGCAGTACATCTCGTTGCCCGCTTTGTCGGAGGCGGTAATCTTGAACTCATAGAGCCCCGTCGAACCGACAGCAAGTTTCAAATCTTCATAGCTTATTCCCGTGCTCGAAGCGGGGCTGTCCGAAGTCTGCGTCTTGTAATAGATATTATATTTGAGATTTTTATATCCGGTATCGTTGTCCGTAATAAGGCCTATCGGAGAAGGCAGATAGACATAGGAATTCGTACCTGCATAAACGTCCTTCGCCGCTTCTTCCACCGCTTCCTGATACCCGAGATAGGCTTGATTTGCTTCGTCGAGAACGCTGTTTCCGTCCCCGTCCAATTCGTGATTTCCTTCGTTGTCTCTGACAATACAGGTATAATCGGGCCCCTCGGTATTGCGATCCGCACGGATATATTCAATCTTAGAATCTTCCGTGGGCTTCTCCGTCTCTTCCGCATACCAGACAAGTTCATAGGTTGCCGCGTTGTCGTCGCCGGAGAAGGTATCGTCATTGAGCTTGAAACGCACGGAAATGTATTCCATTCCCTTTTCTTTATAGACGGGCGTATCCATGAAATAGGTGCTCGTCGTCAAAGTTTCGTATTCCGGCTCCTTTGTCGAGTCCTCGGAGAAATCATCAGGATTGTATTGATAATACTCCATCATCTTGGTGACGGAAGTATCCAAAACATCGATCACTTCATAATCGAGAGAGAACGGGGTCCCCAACGCAAACGAAGAAATCGAATCGTTGACGACGAGAACGGGCTTCGCGGTATCCGCAATCTTCTTGTCCTCGTCGAGCTCAAAGGACTGCCCGTTGAGCTCCTTGAAAAGAATCTTCGTGGTCGCGGAGTCCCCTTCCGCACCTTCGGGCATTTCCGCCGTAAAGGCGAAAGGCACCATGGGAGTGGAAGAAGCGGTCGAAGAATATTCCGCGAAATTCGCGCCTACATTCGTAAACGTACCGATGTAACTCTCATTCAAAAGGACGAAAAATTCGCCTTCCCCGGCGGTATTTTCCTCATCCGTTTCCGCAAGCGAAAGCTCGATATCGGCTTTGAGCGCTTCATCTGAAAGCTCCGTGGCTTGTCCGTCGTTCACTTTGACGGTAACCTTGCCGTTCGCCTTTTCAAAAACGACGGTATTCGTCGCTTTTTTCTCTTTCATGGCCATCGAGGGCGCCGCTTCGAAAGTGAGCGTCAATTTTTCGAAATTCGTATCCTTGAGGGCGAATTTCATCGTGAGATATTTTGCGGCGTCCTTACCGTCGTACCATTTCAGAGCCAAATCGCGTTTGAAAGATACGCTTCCGCTGTCGGGAAGAGTAAAGGCCATCAACGTATCGTCGTCCGAATCGGTCCCCACCGAAGCAGACTTTTCCGCCGTAAAGATACGGGAAGGTTCATACGTGACCGCACCGGCCTTGATTCCGCCGAGCATAAGTCCTCCGCCCAAAGCCGCCGTTCCGATTGCGCCTGCAACCAGAAAAGTTAAAATTTTGACTTTATTCTTTTTTTTCATTCAAGCAGTGCCTCGCAATTTTTGTAAGTCTATACCTTTTACAATATTGTGCTTTCTCTATTTTACACCCAAACGCGCCTTTTGTCAAACGCATTTCACGGTGAAATAAACTGTTTTCCTTTTTTTACGCAATTTTCACTTGATTTCCACTGCATGCGGGATATCGAAGGCCTTCCACGGGGTTTCGCTTTCGGGCGGATAGGCCAAAAAGCGCAACCGCTCTTTGGTGACGGGATGAGAAAAGGCGAGCGAATACGCCCACAGAGCCAGCTTGCCTTTCTGCGCCAGAGCGCCTCCATATCGCATATCCCCGTAAACGGGGTGAGAGATCCCCGCCATCTGAACGCGGATCTGGTGCGTGCGCCCCGTATGCAGCCTCACCTCCGCAAGGGAGTATTTTCCCTTGCTTTCGAGAACCTTATAGTCGAGAGAAGCAAACTTTGCGCCCTCCGTCTGCGTACAGATATATACGAGATTGTTGACCGTATTTTTCCGGAGATAATTGGTGAGCGTTCCCCGTTCGGGTTCGGGAGTCCCGCAAAGGACGGTGAGATACCTCTTTTCAAAATCCCCCGTCTGCAATCCTTCGGTGAGCCGAGCGGCCGCCTTGGACGTCTTGGCGTAGACCATGACACCTCCCGTGGGCCTGTCCAGACGGTGTACGAGCCCCGCATACGCGTTTCCGGGCTTATTGTAGGTGATTTTCAGATAAGTTTTTATCTGGTCCAACAGATTGTCATCTCTGCTCTCGTCGGGACAGCAGGCGGTCATCTGCGGCTTCAAAACGACGATGATGTGATTGTCTTCAAACAGAATTTCAAAGGGCGGACGATAGTCCTTTTGTTCGGTTTCAGTCATTGACGAAAACTCCTCCCGCTCCGCAGGGAAGGTCTATTCCTTCCTCCGTCTTTATGCCCACCTCGTAGGCTTCGGTATGTCCGCCGCGCCCCGAGAGCGTCAGCGTCAGTATATTTTTGAGAACCATGGGCTGCAAGCCCGTCGTATAGCTGTTGATGAGAAAGAAGAGCGGATTCTCGGACAAAAGCTCCCCGCACAATTTTACAAAGGGAAATAAATCGTTTTCTATCTTCCACATTTCTCCGCCCGGACCGCGGCCGTAGGAGGGCGGATCCATGATAATCGCGTCGTAACGGTTGCCGCGGCGGATTTCCCGACGGACGAATTTGAGACAATCGTCCACGATATAGCGGATTCCCGATCCGATCCCCGAAAGCCGTGCGTTTTCGCCCGCGCGTTCCACCATTCCCTTTGCGGCGTCCACATGCGTGACCTGAGCGCCCGCTTTCGCGCAGGCGACCGTCGCCCCGCCCGTATAGGCAAATAAATTGAGCACCTTTATCGAACGATTTGCACCGCGAATGAGTTTCGACATATAATCCCAGTTGACAGCCTGTTCGGGAAATAATCCCGTATGCTTGAAGCCCATGGGCTTAATTTTGAACCTGAGTCCTAGCTTCTCATAGGAAATTTCCCATTCGGCGGGCATGGGTTTCAAAAATTTCCAGCCCCCGCCGCCGCTTTCGCTGCGCTTATAAAAGGCGTTGAGCTCGGGATAGGAGAACAGATCCGCACGGGCCGACCAAATGACCTGCGGGTCGGGTCGAAGGAGATACACGTCCTTCCAGCGTTCGAGTTTATAACCGTCGCCCGTGGCGATAATCGAATAATCCGTCCAATTCTGTGCTATTTTCATAAATTCCCTGTGCGGCATGTTCGCCGTCGTTGCCTGCGTCCGAAGGCCGGACCGAAAAAAGACATAATCCAACATTCTGACCTTTTTATTATATCGGAAAACCATTCTTTTGTAAAGTGTTTTGCCCACGAAAACAAAACTAAAAAGGGAAAAATCGCCAAAATTTTTCCGTCCGCCTCCAATAAGGAAAAAAGAGCCTTTTCGGCTCCTTTTTCATCAGTTCTTTACGAGCGTGAGCGTCACTTTCTCACCGTTGATATCCACTTCCTTGGAATAGCCGTCGGTCGAGCCTTCCTCTACGCTCACGGCCAATACGTCCGAAGCGAACGCAGCTTTTTTTAATGCCTCCCCCGCGCGGCCTTTCGCACAGTAGAAAATCCTGATTCTGTCGGTAACCTCAAAGCCCGCTTCCTTTCTCAGGGTCTGAACTTTGGAAACGAGCTCCCGCTCTATTCCTTCCGCGATGAGTTCTTCGGTCAGTTCGGTATTCAAAGCCACCGTGATTCCCTTGTCGCTGGCGGAGATAAATCCGGCCTTGCTCTCGGTGAAAATCTGCAAATCTTCCTCTTTGAGAACGATCTCCCGATCCGAGGGAAGAACGTATTCGCCTCCGTCCCGAACGGCCTCCACGACCGCTTTCGCGTCGCATTCTGCAAGGAATTTACTGATGAGCCCCAGTTTCTTTCCGTATTTGGGACCGAGCGTCTTTAACTGAGGTTTGAGTTTATAAGAAATGAATTCGTCCGCGTCCTCCGCCGTCTTATAGCACTTGATGTTGAGTTCGTCCAAAGCAATCGCTTTCAATCCCTCGTCCAGGCCCAAATCCTTCGCCGTGACGACGTACATCTCGGAAAGAGGCTGACGATTTTTGACATTGCCGGCGTTGCGGGCGGCTCTGCCGAGATTGACGATATCGAGGACGCTGTCCATACCTTTTTCGAGGCTTTCGTCCACAAAAGATTTATCGCAGACGGGGAAGGAGCACATGTGCACCGACTTGGGCGCGCCCGAAAAGAAATTCGGAACGAGATTGAGATACATTTCTTCCGCAATGAACGGCGTATAAGGCGCGGTGAGCTTTGCGAACGTGACGAGGACGTTCCAGAGCGTCGTATAAGCGGCCGCCTTGTCGTCCGTCATCTCGCTGCCCCAATAGCGTTCGCGGCCGCGGCGCACGTACCAGTTGGAAAGAATATCCGAGAAATCCTGCAACGCGCGGGCGCTGTCCGTGATATTATACACTGCCAAATATTTATCCACCGTATCCACGAGCGTATTGAGCTTGGACAGAATCCATTTGTCCATCAACGAGAGGCGGCATTTTTTCAAATCGTATTTTGAAGGATCATAACCGTCGATATCTGCATACAGGCAGAAAAAGGCATAGGTATTCCAAAGGGTTCCCATATACTTTCTCTGCGCTTCGGAGACGGCTTCGGGATAAAATCTCGACGGAAGCCACGGCGCCGAAGAAGTATAAAAATACCAGCGGACGGCATCCGCGCCCTGCTTGTCGAGCACCGACCACGGATCGACGACGTTGCCCTTGTGCTTGGACATCTTGATGCCGTTTTTGTCGTTGACGTGACCGAGTACGATACAATTTTTGAAGGGCGCCTTGTCGAAAAGAATCGTAGAAATGACGAGCAGAGTATAGAACCAGCCCCGCGTTTGATCGACTGCTTCGGAAATAAAGTCGGCGGGGAAGGTCTCGTCGAAAAGCTCCTTGTTTTCAAACGGATAGTGATACTGCGCGAACGGCATGGAACCCGAATCGAACCAGCAGTCGATTACCTCGGGCGTGCGCGACATTTTCCCTCCGCACTTTTTACAAGTGCAAGTAAGGTTATCGAGGTACGGGCGGTGAAGCTCTATATCCCCTTTAACTCCGCATCTTTCTTTCAGTTCCGCCTTGGAGCCTATGACTTCGATTTCGCCGCAATCGGGACACACCCAAACGGGCAGAGGCGTTCCCCAGTAGCGGTCGCGGGAAAGCCCCCAATCGATGACGTTTTCGAGGAAATTGCCCATGCGGCCTTCCTTGATTGTATCGGGCATCCAGTTCACGGAACGGTTTGCGGCGATCAGGCGGTCCTTGACGGCCGTCACTTTGATAAACCAGCTGGAACGGGCGTAATAAATGAGCGGCGTATCGCAGCGCCAGCAGAAGGGATAGCTGTGTACGATTTCCTGCGTTTTGAGAAGGAGACCCCGAGCTTTAAGATCCTTTATGACCAGCGGATCGGCGGCCTGCGCGGCCATTCCCGTGAGAAAATCGCAGCCCGACGGGAATTTTCCCTCCTCGTCAATGAGCTGTACGACGGGAAGATTATACTTCCGCCCTACGCGATAGTCGTCCTCGCCGAAAGCGGTCGCGGTGTGGACGACGCCCGTACCGTCGGAAAGCGTAACGTAATCGTCGCAGGTGACGTAATACGCCTTTTCGCGGAAAGCGAATTTTTCCTTTCCGTAAGGATATAACGGCTCGTATTCGGTATACTCGTATTCCTTCCCCTTCTTTTTGGAAAGAACGGTATATTTTTCCTCTCCGAACACCGCGGGGACGAGCGCTTCCGCCAGAATATATTTCTCTCCCGACTCCTCGCACTCGATCTCGACGTAATCGGCGTCGGGATTCATGCAGAGCGCGACGTTGGAAGGAAGCGTCCAAGGCGTGGTCGTCCATGCGAGGATATATCTGTTTTCGTCTCCTTTCACCTTAAATTTGACGAAAGCCGTGACCTGTTTGACGTCTTTATAACCTTGCGCGACCTCGTGCGACGAAAGCGCCGTTCCGCAGCGCGGGCAATAAGGAACGATTTTATGCCCCTTATAGAGAAGCCCCTTTTCATGGATTTTTTTGAGCGCCCACCACTCCGATTCGATGTAGTCGTCATGATAGGTCACGTACGGATTGTCCATGTCGCACCAATATCCTACGCGATCCGACATCCGTTTCCATTCGCTGGTATATTGCCAGACGGATTTTTTACATTCTTTTATAAACGGTTCTATGCCGTACGCCTCGATTTCCGTCTTGTGATCGAAACCGAGCTTCTTTTCCACTTCCAATTCCACGGGAAGCCCGTGCGTATCCCAGCCCGCCTTTCTTAAAACGTGTTTTCCCTTCATGGTCTGATAGCGGGGAACGATGTCCTTCATGACGCGCGTGAGAATGTGTCCGATATGCGGCTTTCCGTTCGCCGTGGGCGGACCGTCATAGAAGGAAAACTCCTCTTTTCCTTCGTTCATCTTCACGCTGTCTTCGAAGATATGGTTTTCGTTCCAGTAGTCCACCACCTGCTTTTCGCGCTCGACAAAGTTCAATGAGGTATCTACTTTCTTGTACATCGACATAACGTTTTCTCCTCGTCCTTCATGTTTATCGTAATTTTCTCAAAAAAGAAAGGCCGCGTTTTGGACAAAACACGACCCCACCAAAACAAACTGACATTTGCCGCCCCGGATAACGGCGGGCGAGACCGTGCACGATTACTTTTTTTCCGAAAAAGCAGCTTTTATCTTTCTTAGGGAATTTTTTTTCCTTTCCAAAAAGGAACTTTTTCTTCCAAAGCTCGGAAAAAGTTGGTCGGGCAAGCTCAAAGGGTGATAACTCCCGAAACCGCCTTTTTCCTCTCAGCAAAACGGAATTTCTCTGTGCGGCGGCACCTCGGAAGCGTTGTCCCTCTTAAAACGCTTTTATAAATTATGAATTTTTTTAATTATATCCCTTTTTTAAGGATTTGTAAAGCAAAACAGACAGATTTTTCCCTATATCGGATAAAATTACGCAAAAAGTCCCTTTCTCTGCTCTATCGAAAGAACTTCAAAGCCCGCGGACTGCACCGCTTCTTTCAATTCGCTGTCGGGAGTCGTGCTCAGAACTTCCACGTAAATGGTGTTCTTTTTATAGTTTGCCTTGGCTTTTACGACTCCCTCGCACAATTCCAGCTTACAGGCAAGCCGATTCGCACAGCGTTCGCAGCAAAGGTCACCCACACTGATCACTTTTTTCATGGCGTCACCCTGTTGATGTCTCTCGGGAACATCGCCGCTTCTCGTACGTTCTTGAAACCGAGGAGATGCATCGTGAGCCGTTCCAGCCCCAAGCCCAATCCGCCGTGCGGAGGCGCTCCGTATTTATGGAGCATGAGATAGGTATCGAACTCGTCGGGATTCATGCCCAAACGCTTCATTTTTTCTACCTGAGCAAAATAATCGTGTACGCGCTGACCGCCCGAGGTAATTTCCATGCCGCGGAAAAGCAAATCGAAAGACAGCGTATATTCGGGATCGTCGGGATCGTCCATCGTATAGAAGGGACGTTTTCTGGAAGGGTAATGCGTGACGAAAATAAAATCGGAATTGAACTGTTTCTTCGCATATTTTCCAAGGAGCTGTTCCTCTTCGGGGTCGAAATCCTTCATATCCGAAGGCTTATACTTGAATTTCTTCATGAGGATTTCTTTCGCTTCCATGAACTTGATGACGGGAATCTCCGTAATTTCGGGAATATCTGCACGGAGAAGTTCCACTTCGTTTTTATATTCCGTTTTCAGAAGATTCATGATATATTTGAGAAGGCCAGTCTCCATGTTCATGATATCCTCGAAACCATCGATAAAGCCCATTTCAAAATCCATGGAAATATATTCGTTGAGGTGGCGGCTGGTATCGTGATGCTCCGCGCGGAATACGGGCGCAATTTCAAATACGCGCTCATATACGGCGACCAAAGCCTGTTTATAAAGCTGGGGAGACTGCGCGAGATACACCTTTTTCCCGAAATAGTCGAGTCCGAAAAGATTTGCACCGCCTTCCGCGCCCGCAAAATTGATTTTCGGAGTATGAATTTCAGTAAATCCTTGGGACATGAGATATTCACGGAAACCGCGCTGTATTCCCTCTTGGAACTTAAAGACCGCCCTTTCCTTAGGATTTCTCAACGTGACGGGCCGATAGTCCAAATCGGTGTTCAAATCGCACTGCACTTGTTTTTTCGTGATGACCACGGGCGGAATTTCCGCGGGGTGAGATAAAATATCGATGCTGTGGATCTGAATTTCGTAGCGTTTTCCGCCGTCCTTCGTTTCCCCCGCAACTACCTTTCCGGTCAGTTTTACCGCACACTCTTCTTTGAGTTCGGGGGGCATTCTGTAATCGGAAAAAGATTCCGCATAGACGCATTGAATCGTCTCTCTCGCGGTGCGGAGAATGACGAAAGCAAAATCCGACATCATGCGGATGTTATGCACGGTGCCGGTTATCGTAATTTCTTGATTTTCGAATTTTGCGAAATCCGAATACGGAACGGTGTTTGTCTTCGGTTCGCCTGTAATAGTCATAGTCATGAAAACCTCTTTACTCCGAGGGAAGTTTCCGCACGGAAATTTTTACTTTTCTATTTTAATCCGTTTGACAAAAAAAAGCAAGAAATTTATAATAGTTTCATATAACTTTTTTAAGGAAGTCCACTTTTTATGCGCATTCTCGCCATTAACGACATCTCTTGTGTAGGAAAATGCTCCCTCACGGTAGCGCTCCCCATAATCTCCGCATGCGGAATCACATGCGACGTTTTACCCACTGCCCTCCTCTCCACGCATACGGGCGGCTTTGAAGGGTATACTTTCCGCGACCTTTCGGAAGATATTCCTTCTATACTCGCGCATTGGAAAAAACTGGGACTTTCCTTTGATTTTATATACAGCGGTTATCTCGGAAATATTTCTCAGATAGATACCGTCCTTTCCGTCAAAAAAAATTTTCTCGCCCCGCACGGAAAATTCGTAGTAGATCCCGTCATGGGTGACGGAGGGAAATTATATGCGCACTTCAATTTCCATTTTGTGGAAAAAATGCGTGCTTTATGCAGTGAAGCGGACTTCATTCTTCCCAATGTTACGGAAGCATGCCTTCTCGCAGGCGAAAATTACCCGCAGAACGGCGAGGCTCTTCCCGCCGAAAAAATCGTACAGAAACTTTCTTCTCTTCATACCTGTCCCATTGTCACGGGAGTAGAAGAAGGAGAAGAAAACGCCGTATATTACACAAAAGAAAATCGGGTACTGCGTCACGCAGAAAAAAATGCCGCGGGATTCTTTCACGGAGCCGGAGACGTATTTGCGGCGGCGTTTACAGGGTGCCTTGCCAGAGGGAAAACGCTCGACGAAGCGATTTGTCTGTCCGCCGATTTTACCACTTCTTCTATTTTCCGCACAGCCGCGGCAAACGGTGACAGACGTTACGGGTTGGAATTTGAAGCGGAAATTTTTCCTTTCCTCGAAAAATTAAACGGAAAGATTAGGAAATAAAAATTTCTTCGATTTGGTTGACAAGAGAGCCTTTTTTCGCTATAATATAGAGTAATCTGCGGTGTACGGAGTTCGGATTAATCGTAATCCACATTATTAAATAGGGAGCGAGTATTCGTGGCGATAGGCAAGGTCTGTATTTATACGGAAAGTCCGATGCGTCAAGATGCCGCACCCACCTGCTGAAAGCGGGTTAGCTTTTATCCGAAATGCGGCACAGGCGGATTTTTATTTTTTCATAAAAAGTAAAAAAATTTTATTTTCACCAGTCAAAAACAGTTGCTCTCAAAGGAAAAATATGCTATACTACATAAGCAATTGAACAACGGCCTTATGGTCAAGCGGTTAAGACGACGCCCTCTCACGGCGTAAACTCGGGTTCGAGTCCCGATAAGGTCACCAAACGGAAGTGTCTCGAACCGTTTACGGAATAATCCGTAAGCGGCTCGGGATTTTTCTATTTTCTTTTCCCTTTCGTCTTCTGCTTGGGTTTCCGTTTCCGAAAATCCTTTTCTTTCAGGCGGCTCTGGTTCGTCTGTCGTTTTTAAGACTATCAGCATTCTCTCCCCGTCGAATATCACCTCTTTGATGAACATATCAAAGAGGCGTTTTTTCTCCTCTAACGTTATTTCTCCCTCCGCACACTTCATCGCAAACGTGTAATTCTTCAAAAACAATATTACTTTCTTCACTTGCAACGGTTTTATCGTTTTCGATTCTTCCTCTCCTATCTCTTCGGACAACTTTGTTTTCGTGTTCGTCAGTTCTACCATTTTCGCTTGCGTATATGAATTGAAAATCCCGGCACAAATTGCTTCCGTTATATTTTCCAATTTCTTCTTCGTTTCTTCAAGCTGCTTGTATAATATCTTTAATTCCCTTGATTCTTTCAGCTCCGCATTGTGTATTTCTACCGTCTGCTCCGCCACGCGCTCTATAAATTCTTCATCCTTCAATGCCGATAGGATTGCACTGTATACGCTGTTTTCCAACACTTCTTTCTTCACCGCATGCGACGGGCAATTCTTTGTATTCCTTTTCTTATTTGTGCATTTGTAAAAATAATGGATTTCTCCGTTCCTGCAAGTTCCGCTCTCTCCTACCATCAGCTTCCCGCATTCCGCACAAACCAACTTCCCGCTCAAAATGAATTTCTCGCCCGCACGCGCTCGCCCCGATTTGAATGCGTTTTCTGACAATCTTTCCTGCACACGATAAAACAGGTTTTCTCGATAATCGGCGGGACTATATTTTCATATATCGTTCCGCCATAACTGCATTTCCCGATATACTTCGGATTTCTCAACATTTCCGATACGCGCCCGAAAGAAAATACTTTCCCCCGATGTGTCCGTACCCCGCTGTTTTTCAGCCATTCCACTAGTTCCTTAATTATTTTTCCGTCCATATAATCCGAAAACAGCTTTCGGACGATTTCCGCCTCGTTTTCCTCTATGACATATTTTTTATTGACCAACCGATACCCGAAAATCGGATTTACCCCCGCTGCGTTTCCTTTCAAACAACTCTCACGCATTCCGCGTTTTACTTTTTGCGCCAGCTCCGCTGAATAATATTCTTCATAGCCTTCTAACAAGCCAAATGGACATAAAGCTCATTTTAAGGGTATTTGAGATATCAGACAGATAAAAATAGAATCAATATTATCTTATAGTAGATATGAATCTCCTGCGGTTTGCCTGTGACTGTTTCTTTTGCGCCGATAATTAGTCTATTAACAACGCCAAGCACATTTCACGCGTTAAAGCAGGGAAATCGAAGTACAGTTTCAGTCTGCGGATAAATTTGTCCACATTCGTTTTAACCTGTGATACCTGCTCAAGTCCCTGTATAAGAGAGGTTGTCTTCTCTTGCAGTTCCGTCTGCTCGGCGGTGTACTTTTCGATCCGTTTCACACACACGCTTTCGGGGATTTTCCCCGCGACTTTTTCTTCAAACGCCGCTTCCAGCAGTTTGTCGAGTTCAAGCAAGCGTTTTTCCGCTCTTTTCAGCGCCTTTTTGACATCAGACTGATTCGCGTCTGCCAACGCTGCCTGCCTCTGTAAATACCGCTGTTTGAATTCCGCTTCGCGCCCGAGGATCATCTTCGCTTTTGCCGCGACGTCCTGTTTTACAATCTGCTCCAAAACGGGTACGGTGATAAAGTGACTGAAACAGGCGGATGAGCCCATACGCGATTTTGTTCCGCAGTTGAAGTTGAAATACGTATTTTCTCTGCCGAGCCATTTTATGTACGTCGTATTCCAGCCGCTCCGCAGTCCGCACAGTACATCAGCCCCGATAACGGGTGCATATAACCTCTCACGGTGTGCTTTCCGTGACCTACGGCTTTTTCAACTTCTTTTACCTTATCCCATAGTTCCTTGGAAACTATGGCTTCGTGCGCGTTTTCGATAACGATCCATTCTTCTTCCGGACGGCGTTGCCACTTGTGGCTCTTATATGAAATTGTAGTTGTTTTGTGTTAGACTAACTTGCCTATGTACGCTTGGTTTCTTAAAAGCGTTCTCAAAACGGTCGTATGCCACAGCTGCGAAGAATTTCTCACCCCGTTTATTCCCGTATCTCTATTCGGTAATCGTTGGGCGTCAGGACTTTTTCCTAGTTGAGAATGTCTGCTATCTTCCTCTGCGTCATGCCGGTCGCACGCATTTTAAAGATACGTCTGACAACGGGTGCGGTTTCTTCGTCGATTTGCAGAGTACGTTTTTCGTCCGTTCCGAGTTTGTAACCGTATGGCGCATGGGACATCCCGTTTTTGCCTTCTTTGGCGTTCTTGATTCGCACGGCACGCAGCTTCTTGCTCGTGGTTGCCGCCCACCATTCGTTGAATACGTTGGTGATCGGCATCATATCCATCGCGGGAGTATCCTTGTTCTCCGTGTCGATATTGTCCGATAATGCCACAAACCGTATTCCGAATGACGGAAACACGTAATCGAGATATTGTCCGACCATGATGTAGTTTCTTCCGAAACGGCTCATATCCTTGACGAGAATCGTGTTGATAACTCCTTGCTGTGCATCTTCGAGCAATTTCTTTACTCCCGGTCTTTCAAACGTGGTCCCAGAAATGCCGTCATCAACGTAAATCTCGTAAAGCGTCCAGCCTTGTTCGGCTATATATTCCGAAAGGATAGCCTTTTGGTTTTCAATAGACAGCGATTCGCCCGCCCTTTCATCGTCTCGGCTTAATCTCACGTACATTCCGACTATGTAGTCTTTTCTGTTTTGCTTTGATTGCATTCTTTTACTCCTTCGAATCAAAGCAGCCTGAATTTTCAATGCGTTATAATTATATCACAACGCGCCGAAAATTTCAAGCTGCCCGATATATATTTATTTCGCGGAATTTTGCATTTCCGCAATCACTTGTCTGAATGCCAGATCGTCCAATACTTTTTGAAAGTCTTTTCCTCCGACATAATGACTCGTTACTATGTATTTCTTTCCCCTGATTTCATATTCGTTCGTAGAGGTAGGTGCAGAGCCGAACTCCACGCCCGATCGTTTCATTGTTTTCCCCGTAATTTATTTCCTCCAAGTTTTAATTTCGTTATAAATATTCAGATCTCATAATTTTCTTCCTTTCGCCCTGTCGGGCGTTTAAGACCGTTATGTACGGAATTTCACTTTATGTCGCTGCCGCAGTTGCTCTTTCAATCCCTGTTTTTAATTTCCCTAACGGGATAATAGACACCTGCGCCGCAGTCGGTTATTGAGCTTTGCTTATCTTAAAATCAGAAATAATATTGCCAACGTCTGAGCCAGCAGAAGAACAGGCGTTGCCCAAAACAGAAACTTGTGGAAGCCGCGTTCCGATTTCATATTCTCTCGCCCGCATTCGATCTCCTTCGCCGTGGCTTTGAATTGTTCCTTTATCTCCGACAGCGTTTCGTCCACCTATCCGAGCACGTAACCTTTCGCTTCATTTACTGAACGAGTTATCTCGTTTTTTATCGTTTGGCTGACTTCCGCTTTGAACTCCCGTTCCTCCTGCGTTATCTCGCGGATCTCTCTGACTGTGTTCCGCACGTTCTCGTCCAGCCTTTTCACGTAAAAGCCGTTGTCGTTCTTTATCTCGTTCACGCTCTCCGTCAAGTCCGCGACGAGCGTATTCTGCCTCTCTATCAAGCTCTTGCAGTTCTCGTTCGAGATCGCCAATGCTTCTTTGAGAAGTCCGTTCTCCGTTTCCGTTCTTCGCTGTTCGTTGATCCGCTGCAATTCCGCCAACGGTTTCGATTACTGGCCCGTCCTCATATTCTCCAAGTGATTTCAATACCTCCGTCTTTGTATAATTTTTTCCGAGTTTTTGCCCTCGGATAGCTTTGCTTTTCTGCGGGTGAAGATAGGAGTAATCCTTGCCTGACCTCGTTATCTTTACCCCGTAATCTGCAAGGTGTGCTATAAATTCCTCCTCGCTCGACGTAAACAGTTTCCCTTCCTCGATGACCTCCCGCAATTCCTCCTTCCAACTCGTTCCGCCTTTGAGAATGATATGCTGCTCGTCCTGCGTTTGGTTGTTTTCCGCTTTCTTCCGAAAATCCAAAGAGGAAAATCCGAACTCTTTTCCGATTTCGTTCGCCATATCTTTCAGCCTTGTATAATCCCCGTCGTTAAAATGGAGCTTCCTTCCCGTGAGAGGGTGGACGGCGTTGACGACGATATGGGCGTGAACCGTCTGCGTATCCGTGTGCGTGGCTATGACGCACTCGCAACCCTCGAACATCTTTTCCGCACAAGCCTTCGCGTACTCCTGTACCATAAAAGGATCGGCATGCTCGCCTCGGTCGGGAGAGAGCTTGAAGTGATAATATTTCCGTTCCCCGTAGTCTTTATATTTCCCGAACATTTCTCCCGTCTGCCTGAACTGCTCCGCATAGTCCTCATCAATGAAAAGATTTTGCACGTCGATATATTCCGCTTTATCCTTTCGGGTTATATAAGCGATTGCCTTTTGCGGAGCTGCTTTGCCTGCCGAGCCCTTCAAAAGCGGCATATCAGTTTCCCCCGAGTATGGACAGCAAGGCCCGGTAGACATCCTTGTAATCTACAAGAGTTGACAGAACTTTCTCCTTTTCATCGGGATAGAAGTAACAATTTCTCACCGCCTGATTTAGGTTATTGCCCTGTCGTTTGAGTTCCTGCAATATTTCGTCGCCTTTTGAAATCACGATAACAAGCTTGTCCGTCAAGGCGCGGATCAGAAAGTCCGTTCTGCTCAATCCGCTTATCTTTACTTTCTCATCAATGATTTGCCTCTCACGTTCCGATACGCGGAAAGAATAGGTGATTGGCCTGTTTCGTTTTACTGTTTTCTTCTCGATAATTTTTTCCTCCAAAATTTTTTATGCTTCCGCAAAGGGTATTAGGGGAAAGCATTTCCCCTAACGAGGCGAGCGGAACGCTCGGCAAGTGGCTTGCCACTTGCGTACCTCGCTATTACGAAAATCAACGGTTTGACCGCATGAAAATGTGCGATTGACAACAGGTAATTTTTGCCTGTTTTACTTTCCGTTTGCTTTCCGATTATGGCGGTCTGATAACTCTTTGATTGTTCATAACTTTCCTCCAAGTTTTTAGTTTCTTATCTTTAACCCGAGCCCAAAGGATAGCAAAGCGCTTTTCCTGAAAAGCTCCCTCCATATATCCAAGGACACGAAATTTCAAAAGTTCACGGTCAAAGGCTATAATTTCACAAAACTTTCATTTGTAACGTAAAAATCCCGCAGAGGTATACATTTCTGTGTACCTCGCGGGAGTTCAAATCAAAGTTCAACTTTGACATAAGCGCTCATTTAAGAAAACAGTATACCATCGGTAACGATTTTATATTATCGGTAAGAAAAGTAAAGATAGAATATTTATAAAATTTAGAAATTCTAAATTGATTATAAGAAACGCCTTTTATGTCGAATATAAATTTGTAGACCAATTGGTAATCGTAAAAAATATTTTGTAAAAAACTTACCAAATATTGACAAAATAAACATTTTGTGCTATAATATAAACGAAAAAATCAGCTCATTATTAAGTGGGGAGGTGTTATTCAATGAAAAAACTTAAGAATGTTATTATTCTATTTTTAGTTTTGATAAATTCTTTTTTTCAGGATGTTCTTTTTTTACCTTCCAATTCCAAACAAGTAAAAGTATTATATGGGATTGATAATGAGTTTACAAACTGCAATAAAACATGTACTCTTACATTAAAAGAAGTTGCAATAGTTGAAAAAATCAATTATAAAGGAAAAGAATATTTCGAGGATAAAAAACACGTTCTTCTTGTAAAAGTTGAGGTTATCTTTTTGGAGTATGCTTTTACACAATGTGGCTTAGGAATTAGATATTTTGATGAAAATCATCGTAATGACTATCTGATTAACTATCGGGAAGAAAATAGTATTCAAAATATTGGTTCTGTATTAGATACACAGGGTGACTTTTTATTAAATATTTCAGAATCATTGAGCTACCCCTTTCATTTTTCTTCTCAAAAACAAAACTTTCAAGGAATGATTTATTTGTGCTTTAACTTAAAAGATGAAATTTTTAATTTCGTTTTAGAACAGCAAAATACCAACATTGGACAGAAAGGAGATTTTGATATAAGACTATTTTTTAATGAACAAAACACAAATGATGTCTTTTCTATTGCGGAAATTGGCTGTTTTTATAATCAAGTATTTTTTCAAACAGAATATAAAATGCAATAAATTTTTCGGTAAATGTGATAATTATCGTACTAAGAAATATAAAACTCGATATTGAAATCAACTATCTAGGCTGATTTTAAATAAAAATGATAAGGAGCTATTCAAATGAAAAAGTTATTAGTCTGTTCTTTAGTTGTCAGTATTATTGGAACCGGTATGTTTTCGGCGTCGATTGTACCTTGTAAGGCTGAAAATGATAACGGCGTAGTAATTTGTAATGATAATGTTTATTTATCTTGGGATTCTATTGAAGAAAATGCGGAGAATTATAGGAATGTCTCTAACACAACAGTTCAATTTATCGATTCACATATTTCAGAGATGGCTCAAATATACAATTCCGAAAACGAAGATAAATTTGTAGGTGAGTGGATCGAAAAAACTTTGATAGTTTATATTTTAAGTCAAGGTACGTATGCAACATATTTAGATTTTAACGAAGCAAACGGATATATGGTTGTAGACGAGGATTATAATTTATATGAATTTAAAACGGATGGAGATCTCACTTATTTAAAAGATTTAAATTTTGCTTTTTATAGTGAAGAAAAAGGGTTTAAATATTATAATTCAGATACAGATGAATTATTACCGTTTGTTCTTTCTGATAATTCCAATTTGAATGATCTTCAAATTGGATATGAAAATGTTGGTGAGAGTACCATTTATAAGGGGCAAGATCAAGCGGGAGACGGAAAAATATATGATATTGATGCGTATGTCAAAGATCGTTATCCAGATTATACTTATTCGAATACATATTCAATTAGCAATTATCACAATTGCAGTCAATGGGATGCTTCTATTTACTTAAAATATTTTGAAAAAAATGGGGAAAAATATGTTTCTAATGAAGGTTGCTGTACAATGAATGCAACTTATTCGGTTTTAAATAGTTGGAGACAACGAAGCTTATGTCCTCTTTTGCCGCCCCCGGCAATAACAATTCAGTATAATCCTGTCGAGCGTGAACCAAATCACTCTGCTTTTTTAGAGGCTGGTTGGACTGTCAATGATAAAGATTTACAATCCACTTCTGCCATTAAAAATAGGGGTAGTAAGGCTATCGATAATGTTCCACAGTTATATGCGGATGTGCGACAGGTTGTATATGAAAGAAATTATGATTATCAATTAGACTCATTAGATTTGGGTGTATTTAACAATAAAATTGCATATATAATGAGCTTTACATTAGCTAAATATTCATATTTTCCAAAAATTTCTAATTTTGGAGATGATTTTTCGGTAATGGAATTCTTTTTTACACAAAATGGAATAGCTCAGATGTTGATTGTCAATAATAGTTCAAGTTATAACGGTCACGCAATGGCTTGTTACGGTTATAAAAAAATATACCTATAAATCTGGTTGGTGGATTTTTAGTAGCACCAAAAGTGCTTATTTTCTTAAAGTAGACGACGGAAATAGCACTGATAAATATAATAAAGGAAAATCAATTTGGTATGATCCAAATGCTTCTGGTTCATCAAAAGAGACTCTTTATGTCTATGACAGTGCTAATTCGTAAAAGACTGTTAATCCTATAATACAGAGAGGCGTAGTGATTAGAAATTCACTACGCCTCTCTGTATGTCATTTTTTAGATCAAACAATAACATTATCAACTAACCACTGTTTCTTCTTGTTTTTGCTTACTATCCCTATGTTTTTAAAGGAATTGATTTTTTATTAAGTTTTATATTCAGTTATTGTCTACGTCTTTCAGCTTGCGTTGTTCGGCACGTTCCTTGATTTCTTGCAAAGAAAGCTGTTCTTCCCCTTCGCCAACCTCTATATCTTGATATGAATTACACTTTTTTAGGAAATAATGACTAAAATCTCCTTAATTATCTGATTCGATTTTATATAAATTTCCAGTAAATCTTTTCATTTTATTGACTATGGCTTTTCTGCGCTCTTGTTTTGTAACTAGAAAATTGCCGTAAATATTTTGATGAACAAAACATTGAAACTTTATTTGATGTTTTTACATTGAATTGGCTGTTCTGATTCTAATTTTAGATTTTTGTTATTATGTCCATTTATGTGCTTAAACCCCGAGATTATATACTTTGTAGCAATAAATGCTCTATTCGTTACACAGTAGCTAATGCAATACATCTCATAAGCGGAAATTCCTTCTGAAATTTTATCTGTTTCCGCCGAAAAAGACTTTTTCCTATTCTCCTATTCGTCGTCACAGCGCTCGATGGATTGAATATATTCGTTTTCCGCCAAAATTTGCCCGATTTTTGCGGCGGATATATCTTTATTCATCATGACCGTCCCCGTGCAGATAATCTGCCCGTTTCTGCGCTCCGCGTTTAGTTTGGAAAAACGCTCGACGCCGAACAGTTCCGTGACTTTATTTCCGTTTTCGCCGCGATCGTCCTCAAAACATACCCGTAAACGAATATATTTTTTCATCGTAAACAATTTACACTTCAAATGCAGGATACATTGCACTGCGATAAGAATAGCCGTCGCTCCCGCGGAGACGAGATACAAGCCGCCTCCCGCCGCCATACCTACGCCTGCGGTAGCCCACACGCCCGCCGCCGTGGTCAGGCCATGCACGGCCTGTCTGCGATAAATAATCATTCCCGCTCCGAGAAAGCCGATCCCCGATACGATTTGAGCCGCGACACGCGAAGCGTCGTAATCGGGTATATCCGAAAAGGCATATTTGGATACGACCATAATCAACGCCGAGCCCGCACATACGATCGTATGTGTCCGAATCCCTGCCTCCTTGAAACGGAGCTTTCTTTCAAATCCGATGGCGAAACCCAACAATACCGCGTATAATATCCGACAGATATAAATAATTTCTTCTTTCAATGCCTGTTCGATATTCCTTTCTTTATTTCAATAATTCCGCAAGGACTCGTCCGTCGCACTCAAAAAAGGGTATTCCCATCGCCTTTGCAAGCGTAGGCGCCAAATCGTAAATTTTCCCTTTCTTGCCGACATAGTTTTCTTTGAACGCCGGTCCCTTTGCGCAAAATACCGGCTGCGGTCCCTTTTCGGGCATATGCCCATGCGTCGCCCAGCCTTGACGGTAATCGCTTAAATCTCGGCATTTGGCCACGCTCGGACGGCGAAAGTCGTCCCCGAATCCCGTAAATCCGTCCGTTTCGACGATAAAGGAAAAATCTCCCCACAAGCCGTAGCGTTCTTTTGCCTGCTCTGCATTGAACACCTCGCCGAAGCCGCAAAGCCCGTCCTCGGTCAATTCCCGCAGCTTTTCTTCCACTTCTTTGGCAAAGCATTTATCCTCGGGATTCTTTAATACGATATAGCTGCTGAATCCCTGCGAAAGTCCCCAGGCTTTCCAATCCTTTACCTCCCCTCTTTCGTCTATCGCAACCCAGCCCAAATCCGCGAATATCGTATTCACGTTGACCACGCGCTTCATATCCATCTGACCATGGTCGCTCACGAGGATAAAATTAAATTTATCTTTATATCCCGCCGCCTCCATAGCCCGACAGACAATCCCTATCATGTCGTCCGTCTCCTTGACCGACTGTTCGACGGCGTCGGAGAACACGCCCGTCCCGTGGCGGGCTCCGTCCACGTTCGCGGGGTGGAGCATCGTCAGATCGGGCTTATAGCGGCGGATAATCTCCGCCGCACAATCCGCAACGAAATAGTCGCATCCGGGGTGGACGCCCGTCCTTTTCATTTCCTTCGCGTACGTGCGGACGATTTCCAAAACCTCCTCGGACGAGCCCTGCGCCTTTAACGCCTCGTCGATGGGAATATCGGGCGCGCAGCCGGGCCATTCGTTGATTAAAAAATCGACGTCCGGGTGATTGCCCGTAACCGGCCAGAATATGCCCGCCGTCGTGAGTCCCGCACGCTTCGCCGCGGTAAATATATCCGGCCTTTTTACGAATTTATGCTCCAATACCCAGGAATATTCGTCCCGCGCGAGTTTTTCCACGTTGGCGAGAATCCCCGTTTTTCCGGGCGTGCACCCCGTCGCCATGGCCGTATGCGCCGCGTACGTCACCGACGGATAGACGGAAAGCATGCTTTCCGTCATAGCTCCGCCGTCTACATATTTCCTATAATTCGGCAGGGTCTTCAAAAGCTCCAAATCTTCCGTGACCAAAGCGTCCGCCGACATTACGATAAATTTCTGCTCCATACTTTATTTCCTCGTCAAAATAAATTTTTTGCTTTCGCAAAGCGCCGTATCCCCGTCGCACGTCCAACCGTCGTTCAGTTTAAGTTCGCCGTGCGCGCCCGAAGGAAGGCTTACGAATAAAAGAATTTTGTTCTCTCCGAGCCTGTGCCAGCTAGTTATTACAGTACCGTAAGGCATTTCATGCCGCGCTTCGACATGATTTAATTGTTTTACGAAATAGGGGCATATATCCACCTTATAAATATCGCTCAAATCCTCGTTGATTCTCATTCCCGCGATATATGTGATATACCACGCCGCGATATCTCCCCAGAAATGATGATTCATGGATTTGATGCGCCCTACTGTCACGTCGTATTCCTTATCCTTTGCAAAGGTATGGATAAACTCCCAAAGCGTCGTGGCTCCGTGGTCGATCATATTTCCATAGGAAGGGCGGTCGGGACTCATTGCCGTCTCGTAAGCCAAATCCGCCATGCCGTACTCGCACAGGACGCGGAGCAGCGCTTGAACGCCGAATACGCCGACCTGCATGTGATTTTCGGTGCCGCCGAGCATCTCCCTCATGCGTACCGCCGCGTGAGGGATTTCCTCCCCCTCGTATACGCCGCGATACAGCATGATTGCCTGCGCCGTCTGCGTTTTACAATAGGGACGGCAGAAATATACGTCTCCGTATCTCCATTCCACAAAATTTGCACGCGCCGCCTGTCGAAATTCCTCCGCTAAAACTTTCGCTTCCGCCGCGCGGTCTTTCATGCCCAGAACCTCGAAAATTTTCGACGCCTTTCGGCAGATATCCATGGCGCTCATCGTGTCCGTCACTGCGCTCGGCGTCCAAGGGTCGCTGTCGCGGAGCGCTCCGATTTGGCACCAATCCCCCAGACCATATTCGATCGTTCCGTTCTCCTTGCGTATCTTCCTCAAAAAACCGAGATACCTGTAAATCGCCTCCGCGTTTTCCTCCAAAATTTCGCGCTTGCCCGTATAACGATATAACATGTACGGCAACGCCGTAAGGACTCCGTCCCATGAGGGACCGCTCCCCCAGCCGTAGCCCCAGCCGCTCGTAGGCGTGATGCAGGGTATTGCTCCGTTCTCCTTCTGGTTGTCGCGTATGCAGGACAGCCACATTCTGAGAGATTTTTCACAGTCCAAAAGCAAGGCGAACTGCTCGGCGGAAAGATATGCGTCCCCCGTCCAGCCGACTTTTTCCCTATGCGGACAATCCGTCGGAAAATAGTAAAAATTTGAAAAATCGCTCCGCAGCGTGTTCTCAAAGGTCTTGTTTGCATACTCGTCCGAGCAGATGAAGGAGCCGACTTTCTTCAAGGCGGAGCTCTGCTCGGAAAGCACGACCAAATCCGCGGCGGCCTGTTGTGCTTCTATCCCCGTCACCTTTGCATAACGGCACCCGTAATAGCTGAAACACGGAGTAAAGCCTTCCCCGTTTTCGCCTTTACATATATATTCGATTGTCTGTATCTCCGAATCCATTTTCTGAAAACGGTTCCAGCATTGGATATTTTTCGTATCCATATTGCCGTCCTTGAACCATTCCCCGAATATGAAGTTGATTTTCTGCCCCGCCTTTCCGTCTATCTTCAAAATCGGAACGCCTGCCGTATTTACCCCGAAATCATACAAAAATCCGTCCTCCAAAGGAATAATGCGCACGGCTTTCCGCTTTTTATATTCCCGAATCGGCTCAATATCCGCAAGCAGACACCGACCGGACGGAGACGGCGCCGAAATTGTTTCCGCCCACTCGGAATCGTCGAAATCGGGGAGGTTCCAGCCCGCGATTTCCTTCCTCGCGTCGTATACCTCGCCCTCGCGGTAGTCGTCCCATAAAATCGGAGACGGCGCCCATTTCAAAGGCTTTTCGGTGGATAAGACTTCCTCTCCGTCAAGTTCTACGCAAAATGCCGTCTTGGGCGCGGCGCGAAAGGACGATTTCTCGAAATCCCAAGGGGCCCCGCCGAAATTGTTCGTGAAGCCGTTTCCCAAAATTACCCCGATGACGTTTTTACCCGTATGCAGGTACGAAACGATGTCGTAATTATCGTATACGACCACCTGTTCGGGATTGGAGATATACGGCGCCAAAATCCCCTTTGTAATGCGGGTTCCGTTGACATATAAATCGTAAAATCCGAGCGCCGTAATCGTGATTTCCGCGGCTTTGGGACATTTTTTCAAGTCGAAGCTCCCGCGGATATACGGAGCGGGAACCCGTTTATTATAGTCGGAATATTCCTCAGTTGCGGCGATAAATGATTTTTCAAATCGCATAGCGGTTACAATCTACTCCTTGCACAATATTTTCAATGTCGCGCATATCCTTGATTTTATAGGCACATGCGGCAAAACTTTGTTTCAGCTTTTCATCGGTCACTACGTCGTACGCGATACAGGCGATTCCCGCGGCCTTCGCCGCCTTCGCGCCCGTATCGGAATCCTCTATGGCAATCGCTTCTTCCGCGCAGGTTCCGCACAGAGTAAGAGCGTTCAAATACACGTCCGGCGCGGGTTTCGCCTCGGAAACGTCATCCCCGCAGGAAGTGGCGAAAAAATAGTCCGTTAAATTCGTTATTTCCAAAATACACTCTACGTAATTCCTGTCCGAAGAAGACGCCACGGCGGCCTTTATCCCGTTTTGCTTCAAATACTCCAAAAGTTCGCAAAGCCCCGCGGAAGGTTTGAGCTTCGACTCCTCCGCGATTTTCATTAAAAGGTCAAACTCCTTTACCGTGAGCTGTTCCGCAGAATAGGGCAGCTTATATTTTTCCGAGACCTCGCCCCAAAACGCGCGCTTGCTCCTGCCGATTGCCGTCGGAGAAATTCTCTCCACATCCAATCCGAGCTTTCGTAAAAGAACATTTCGCGCCTGCTCATGCAGAGGCTCGGTATCGGCAATCACGCCGTCCATATCGAAAATTACCGTCTTAATCATAATTGTACCACAAATTTTCCTTTTGCGCGCGCTTTTTCATCGGAAAGCACAAAAGAAAGTTCTTCCAAAGAAACGGGCGGGCACTGCATGCTCGTCACGTCGATGCGGCCGCTTTCGATCAACGCCAAGGCCCGCGCCTGCGTATAGGGATTGATATACGAGGAACGCAGGGTCAATTCCTTGCTGAATACGTCGTACGGCCTTAAAGAAATCGCGGCGTCGGGCTTTGTGAGCCCGAACATCATCACCGTCGCCTTACACCCCGCTACCCGAACGGCTTGCTCTATCGTCTTTGTCAATCCGCAGCATTCGATGACGCAATTAAAATTATATTTCCGACATTCCGCCTCAAACTGTTCGGAAGGCACGGAACAGGGGTCTAAACATAAGTCCGCGCCCAGTTTTTTCGCCTGTTCGCGCTTGGAGGAAACCGGCTCGGAAACCGCGACGAACGCGGCGCCGGAAAGGCGGGAAAGCTGTAACATCAAAAGCCCTATCATTCCTCCGCCGATAACGAGGACTTTGTCCCCCGCCCGAATATCGCACATATCGATGCCGTGCAGACAACAGGCGAGCGGCTCCGTCATCGCCGCGGCTTTCAAATCCGTCTTTTCCGAAAGCAGATGCGTCTGCTTTGCGGGAACGGCGACATATTCCGCAAAGCCCCCGTTGACCATGGTCCCGATTCCCGTCATATGCTCGCAAAAGTGACCTTTTGCGGAAAGGCACGCGGGACACGCTTCACACAACACGTTCGGATCTACGTCCACTCTGTCCCCGATTTTTCTGTCCTTTACTTCGTCGCCCACTGCGACGATTTCGCCCGCAAATTCGTGACCGAGAACTATGGGAGGGTGAACTTCCGCACAGCCTTTATCCCCTTCAAATATATGTACATCCGTCCCGCAAACGCCGCAATACGCCACCTTTACGAGCACTTCGTTCCCTTTGATTTCGGGAACGGGAATATTTTCGATTTTTATATCATGCCTGCCGTGAAATACGGCCGCTTTCATTAATTTTTTCATGATTTTATGCCTCGTCGAACAAATTTATACAGAGAGAGAGGTATCACCCGAATATACAAAAAATTGCACTCTGAATATGCAGATAGATTACCAATTAAATATACTTAAAATGATCGCTCAAATATCATAGACCGCGTATATACAGATTCAGCGGCCGAAAACGGCAGTCTGCCGAAAAGATTAACCGCGGCGGCGGTATGCCGCCGCGGTATCCGTTGCTCCTTTTTCGCAAGGACGTGCGGTTATGAAACTCCCCGCCCGCCTTTATGCCTGTTGCGTGCCTTCGATAACTTTTTTGCCGTTAAAGTATACGCCGTCCGCCTTCTTTTCCCAAACGGAGGAATCAAACTTCGAGAAATCCTCCTTCGCGAGACAGGAAGCCGCGTCCGTATACAGCGAATAGGCGGGTTTTTCTTTGGTTCCGTCCCAAACAATTGCCGATTCTCCAACCGAAGTAATAATGATGACGTTTTCGGTTGCAGTAGGCTCCATACAGCCGTTATTAGCCCCATTGCCCATTACCCAAATTCCCAATAATCTGTCACTTGCACCGACGGAAGCCTTCTCGATATCGAAAACGACGTTTTTCATCGATTTCGCGCGGAACTGCGGGCATACGCCCGGCTGAGTATAACTGCATTTTTCGAGTTTTCCGCTGATATATACGTTTTCCAAAGTGCCGAGGAACCAACCGCCGCCGAGGATACAGGCGCAGAAATCGCCCTGTCCGAGCGCGTCGATAATCGCCACGTTCTTAATGATGCCCGTGCGTTCCACATAGCCGAACATACCGCTGTTGCCGGTCTTGATGCCCGTAATACTATGCCCCTGACCGTCGAAAGTCCCGGTAAAGAGAACGTTGTAGTTATTATTGGAATTGCCCGTCGTTCTGTCGCCGAAAATATGCGTGCTGTTCGTCAAATCGATGTCGGCGTCCAGCCTATACCAGCCGGGGAACGCCGTATTATTTGCCGTCGCAACGAAAGCCGTATCGAACGCAATGAGTTCCGCTTCATTGGAAATATATGCTTCCCATACGATGACGTTCGCGTTATAGGTAAACCGCGCTCCCGAATCATTGGTGAGAATCTGCAAGAACGTTTCGCCGTAACCGAGCTTACCGAGGCTTTCCGCCGCAATCGTAAGCACGAGATTATCGCCCGATTCGCTTTGAGTGAATTTGAGTTCTTCACCGCTCGAATTCAGAATATTCGTTACCGTTCCCGAAATTTCGTCTTTGCCGACGGTGATTTTTGTGAGATTGACGCCCTCTTCTTTGCAAAGCTCCGTCACTCCGTCCAAATCTACGGGAAGGGCGTCCGCTCCGACAACTTTCAGATTTCCGAAGAAGATTCCCTCCTCCGTTCTGCTCCAAGGCGCTTCAAATTTCGTCTGCGCCGTACCCGCATAACATTCCGCGTCGTTTGCATAGACGGGGAATTCGATCGGATCGCCCGACCAGTTCGCCACTTTATCCGTAGTCGTAATCGCGATAAAATTCTCCACCGTTCCGACGCTTCTTTCCGGCGTATCGTTTGTCACCCAAATTCCGAGAGCCGAGTCGGTTGCTCCGGTTGCGTCCGCCCTCAAAGTGATATCGAAAATACAGTTTTTAATGGAGACTGCGCGCATCTGACAGACGACGCCCGAATAACCGCCGTTTCCGTTGCCGATCGAGCCGCTGACATACACGTTTTCCAGAGTTCCGAAGTACCAGCCTCCGCCGAGAATGTTCGAGCCGTGGACGACGTTCTGTTCCGCGGGGGTACCGTCTTTCTTATAGCCGAGAGCCGTAGCGTCGATCAACGCGAGATTTTTAATGACTCCCTTGCGTTCGAGATAGTTGATAAAGCCCTTATTGCCGAGCGTCAAGCCCTTGATATAGAAGCCCTGCCCGTCAAACGTACCGTTGAATTTACGGGCGCTGGCATCGTTGGAGCCGCCTGCCAAATCGCCCATGACGAAGGTGCTCTCCGTCATATCGATGTTTTCATCCAAGCAATAATATCCGCTCAGATACCCGCTCCCCACATTCATGAGCGCGTTGTCGAACGCCTTCAAATCTTCCTCATTGGAAATCATCATATCCCAGGCGAACAAGTTGACATTGTAAATCCGGCTCGTGTTGCCGTCGAGCGTAACAACCTGAACGGTGCTTTCGCCCGAAAGGAGCTGTTCGAGTCCCGACGCCGTAAACGTTACCAGCAATTTGCCGTCCTTCGTTTCCGCCGTCGCTTCAATCATATTGGAATCCGCGTCGATTACCCGCGAAAATTCGCCCTTCACCACGTCCGTTGACAATTCCAAAGTCGCTTCTTTATCGGAGGCGTACTTACTGACGACAAATTCGCCGTCGATGTCTACCGGTTCGGCAGATTCCGTGACTTTAAGGACAACTTCGTCTTCCTTCTGCGCAAAAGCGCTCATTTCCGATTCCGTTACGAGCGAGCCGTCTTTCTTCACCACGTACATGAGTGCGGAATATTTGAGGGCATAGGTACATTCGCCGAGCGTATCGACGGCAAATTTACCGTCATTCACCTTCACGAGCGTCGTCTTGCCGTCCACCGACATGCTCGCGGAAGAGAGCTTATATCTCACATTGCAGAGTTCGTCTCCGCGCGCCCATTCGAGAGCACATTCTTCGGACACGACGGGATAGAAAATTCCGCCGTCATAGGTATTGCCGGGCGTCATGTCGCGGTCGGGGTTTTCGATTTCGACGGCAATATCGTCATAAGCAATCCCGTAGCATGCGCCGAAATAAATGCTCTTTCCGCCGAGCGCGGCTCCGTTTTCGCCCTGTAACATAAGCCAAATATCATTGACCGAACGCGCGGGAATACGATTGAAGCCGTACGTCGTCAGATAATCCATACTGATATAGAAGGTACCGAAGGACTTCGCCGCCAGCTTGAATACGGGAGCATAATCCACATCGCTCAAATCCTGTTTGCCCGTCCAATAGCTGAGCTCTATCGCGGTATCGTTCGGGTTATAGATACGCCAGGCGAGATAAGCATAATTGTTGCACTCTGTCTTATAGGCGTTGACTACATCTAAATGTCCGTGGGAAACGCCGAAATTCTCCGCAAAGGAAATTTTGGTCATGCCCTTTCCTTCGGGCACCGCCGTATCCTTTACGCTCTCGTCAAATTCCACCGTATAGTTAGCCCAATCTCCGTCGCGCAGGAAGAAAATATCCTCTCCCGCAGGGGTGTCGGCATAGAAAATTTTATCGTCCTTGATATCCGTTTCGGCATATTCGTAGTTCGTCGCGTCCTTTCCCGCAGCGGCGGTAAGATTCGTCAGATACAGCGATTCCTTTCCCTCCACGGTAAGCCCTTTGCCGTCGTCATACGCGACATCCATGACAAAAATCAGCCCCGTGATATTGCCGCGGGAGGCGCCGGAATTGGCAATAGTGGCGTTCTGCAAAACATCGAGATCCCACGAAGCGCGCGTCCAGGCTTTCGGAGCGAGAACCACGCTCGCGCCCCAGCCGATTTCTATTTTTATCGATTTTGTATTCGGATTATAAATATCCATATACAGATAGTCGTAAGCGCTCAAATCGGTGATATACGGCGTCGTGAGCAGTAAGTCCGCTTCGCCTTGTCCCGCGGGGTCGGTATCGCTTCTCCAAACCTTGGTCACGCCGCGGATATCCGTTTTCTCCGCCGTCAATTCCCCTTTCAGCGTCTCGTCCATTTCGTCCACGGAGATAAATTCCCTGCCGAGGTTATTGAATCTGTCCGAAGCCTGTTCGAGTCCGAACTCGTCCTCAAAATAGACAACCGTGCCTTCCCGATACGCATCCTCGGAAACGCCGCCTACGGGTACTTCATAGATATAATCCTTTGCATTTCCCCAGCTGTCGGCAAGCGTAATCGTGATACGATAGAAACCGCTGTTCTTTTCCACCTTGAAATATTTTCCGTTCAAAGTCACCGCTTCGGGCGCAGCGTTTTCGTCCGCCAGCCATTCCACCTTCTGGCTGCACTTTGAATTATCCAAAGTCTCGTTCGCCTTATAGGAAGGAATCGCATACATATTGTTTCGGAAATACATGGAAGGCAATTCCGAAATCAACTGAATTTCGGGCGCCGTGCGGTCTGCAAAGTCTAAAACCATGACCGCGTCCTTTACTCCGTCCGCGCGGAAGGTCACATTGACGATTGCGGGCTCCTCTACCGTAATCATATTCGACGAAGGCACCGTTATCGCCTGACCGTCCTCATAGGCGGCCTTTTTAATCGTCACCGTCTTGCCGGAAATGACCGCCCCGCTCTCGTCCCGAACCTTCGGAATCTCGATTTCGTAGGTTCCGAGCTCACATTCGACAGGCTCGGACGGAACATCGATATACAATCCCGAATCTCCGCCTCCGCAGGCGACCATCGTCAACAGGAGCATCAACGACAGTATCAGGCATAGAAATCCCGAAAGTCTTGTTTTGATTTTCATTTTTCTCCTCCATAATTTTATTTATGCGGCGGCGCGGCTTTCGCGCCGCCGTTCATATCCGCTTACTTCTTCCCGTAGCTCTTGATGGTGTCGAACATCTGCGACCACTGCGCGTTGATTTTACTGTTGAGCGTCTCCGCGGTATATGTACCCTGCATTAAACCGCTCGTGCGGTCGTTCAGAGCCATATAGCTCAATCCGCCTTCGGAAACATAAATGCTGCTGCAATCGGTATATACGGGAATATAATCCTTCCCGACCTGCTCCATAACCGTCTTGACAAAATAAGTGCTGTCGCTCAAATCGGGCATATATCCGTAAGCCTGCGTGAGCCCGCCGAGACGGTCGGAATAAATCTTCTGCCCCGCGTCGGAAGCCATAAACGTCAGAAACTTAAAGGCATTTTCCTTATTGGCTTCGCTTGCGCCCTTCTTGGGAATGGCCGCGTCGTGGTCTATCGCACCCGTATTCAGGCATCTTCTCGCAGCGGAAACATATTCGTAGTCGGCTTCCGCGACGTTTGCAAGCGAGCTGTCCGCCACCTTCGCCTCCTCCCAGCTCTTGCCCGCGTCGATTTGGGTTACGGTCTTTTGAAGCATTTCGTCATCGATAATACTGCCCTCGGGCAATACGTTGATGATAGAGGAAATCACCGGCGTGCGCATCATACCTATTTCCTGCGGATTCTGCACCAAATCGGTGGTCAATTCGTTTTCCAGCCACGAACCGGAAACAATAAACGCGCACTGCGTCATATCGACGCCGCGGAAGCCGTTCCCCGCAAAGGCGGACTGCGCTTCCAGATAATCCATTTCCAGCGCGGACGGGTGCAGGTATCCCTGCGGAATACTGTGAATCGTCTCCATGACCTTCAACGCTTCCACTCTGCCCTTGGGAGCAATTTGGTCATAGGTATCCGCCACGGCTTTCGTGCCGTCCTCTTTCGTATAGAGAAGGTTATAATAATCCAAATATTTTTCTATACCGTCATACTGCGCGCTCCAACTGTTGATGATATAATCGGCATAGTTGGTCTTTCCCGTACCGGAGAACGGATAATATTTTTCTGCCTGTCCCGCCGCATTCGTCGTCGTGTCCTTAATCTCCGTACACATGGAAATGAGTTCGTCGGTCGTCCTCGGCAGAGACCAATTATTTTCCCCGTAAATTTCGTCCAGCGTGGATTTATTATAGAAGATACTCATGCTTGCGTCCGCCCAGCTCATGAGATACAGCTTTCCTTCTTCGTCCTTGAACGCCTCGTAAATATACGGATTCATCTTCTCGGCGATCGTCTTTTCTTCTCCTTCGGGAGTCTGATTATATACTTTCTCCGTCAGCTCCTCGGTATATCCGAGCTTCGACAGCTTAAAGAGCGCCGCGCTTCCCAAAGTCATGACGATGTCATAGGAGCATGTACCCGCTTCAATCTGTGAAATAGCTTCGCTCCCGTTGGTAATTTGCGCGACCTTGACATTTACGTTCTCCTTTGCGGCAAACGACTTTGCCATATCCTTCAACCAATCCAGGCCGAAACCGGCGTCCTGACAGCCGATGACGAGGTTCCCGCCGGAGCCGTCCCCGCCGGAAAATTCTTCTTCACCGATTTTGCTGCCGCAGCCGGCAAGTGCCGCCGCGGAGCCGCAAAAGGTCAATGCCAACAACAAACTTAAAAACTTTTTCAAAATAATACCTCCTTAATTCGGTTAAATATTCAGGGGAATGAGGAATACACCTTCTCCGCCTGCAAGTTGTAAAGTAAATTTTCCGTCCGATACCTTATACATTTCCTTTTCCCCGTTCTGATAGACCAAAACGGTATTGACGTTTTCAAATTCCAGCGTCACGGTGTCCGCACTGTCCTCTCCCTTGAAATACGGGTCGGCAAAGTTCGTCACCACGTACCCCTTTCTTCCCTCTTCGTCGTGGAACTGTCCTATCAGCGTATCCCGCGTCGCTTCTGCTTTCTTTACCTTTTCGAGCTCCGTCAGAGAATTTTTCAGGTTATAGAAATATTGGCTCACGCCGTCCATGGTATCTTCGTTCAGGCTGCCTGTGACAGGATACATTCCTTCCCATTCAAAGGAAAGATACACGTCGTCGATTGCGTGAATTTCCTCGTTCACCTTTTGTGCTCCGCTGTAATTGGGTTCTACGGGTTTTCCCTGTCCGTCGACGAGACCGCTCCCCCAAGAGCCGTTAGAAGTTGAAACATAGGTGAAATAGCTGATGGAATTGGCTCCGAAAGCCATATTTACCCAGAACTGATAACGAAAATCGTCCTCGTCCACCGCCCGACAGGTTCCGTGCTGAGTGGAAAGAATAAAGGAATGGAAATAATCCACGTCGTTTTTCTGCGCGGCTATCGCTACTTCCTCCAAATTCGACAGCCAGCTCGTCGAAACCGTAGAGCCGTATTTCGACGAAAGCAGCGGATAGATATCCACGCTCAGCCATTTATCCTGTCCCGTTGCTTCATGGATTTTATTCATGATTTCGCAATAGGCGTCCAAGTATTCCTGATATGAGCCGCCGATTTTATCCGTATAAGGAAAAAGATTCGCATAAAACGCCACGTTCGTATCTTTATATTTTTCGATATGCCAATCGGACAGTTCGTTAACATTTTCCATGGTTTTTAAGCTCGGTTCGTCCCAATAATTGATTCCTATGACGGCGGGATATTCGCTGTAATCCGTTTCCCGGTCAAAATTGACTTCCGTCGAAATGGCAGAACCGGTAGTAAGCATGGCCTTTAATCCGACTTCTTCGAGATATTCCAAGCCGTCGAAATAGAGGTCCGAGCCCATGCCGCCGGAAAAGAACAGGAAATCCAGCCCCATTTCTTTTGCCGTTTTATAATTCGACAGATTTTTAGGAGGATCACTCCACGCGCCGATTAAAAAGGTTTTATCCTCTCCGTATTCGGGAATCGTGTCTTTGGGCGTATCATTACAAGCAGAAAAAAGAAAAATGCTCAATCCTATTGTCGCCGCCATGGCGACACTTAACAATTTTTTCATGTCATCTCCTTATAAATTCAACGGAATGATAAACGCTCCTTCTCCGCCTGCAAGCTGCAAAGTAAATTTTCCGTCCGATACCTTATACATTTCCTTTTCCCCGTTCTGATAGACCAAAACGGTATTGACGTTTTCAAATTCCAGCGTCACGGTGTCCGCACTGTCCTCTCCCTTGAAATACGGGTCGGCAAAGTTCGTCACCACGTACCCCTTTCTTCCCTCTTCGTCGTGGAACTGTCCTATCAGCGTATCCCGCGTCGCTTCTGCTTTCTTTACCTTTTCGAGCTCCGTCAGAGAATTTTTCAGGTTATAGAAATATTGGCTCACGCCGTCCATGGTATCTTCGTTCAGGCTGCCTGTGACAGGATACATTCCTTCCCATTCAAAGGAAAGATACACGTCGTCGATTGCGTGAATTTCCTCGTTCACCTTTTTGGCTCCGCTGTAATTGGGCTCCACAGGTTTTCCCTGCCTATCGACGAGGCCGCTTCCCCAAGAATTATTGGAGCCCGTCGTATAGGTGAAATAACTGATGGAATTGGCTCCGAAAGCCATATTTACCCAGAACTGATAACGGAAATCGTCCTCATCTAAATTGCGATAGCTGCCGTGCTGGGTGGAAAGAATAAAGGAATGGAAATAATCTACGTCGTTTTTCTGCGCGGCTATCGCCACTTCTTCCAAATTCGTCAGCCAGCTCGTCGAGACCGTCGAACCGTATTTCGACGAAAGCAGCGGATAGATATCCACACTCAGCCATTTATCCTGCCCCGTCGCTTCATGAACCTTGTTCATAATCGTGCAGTAAGCGTCCAGATACTCCTGATACGAACCGCCGATTTTATCCGTATAAGGGAAAAGGTTCACGTAATAATTCACGTCCGATTTCCCGTATTTTTCGATATGCCAATCCGCGAGCTCCGTCAAATCCTCCATCGTCGAAAGCGACGGCTCATCGAAATAATTGAGCGCCAGCACCGCGGGATATTGCGAATAGTCCGTGACTTTATCAAAATTTACGACGCCCGAGTCTGCGCCCGAACCGAGCTGTAATATCGCTTTCAAGCCGATTTTTTCCAAATATTCGAGGCCGACGAGATAATTCTCCGTTCCCATGCCGTAGTAGTAATAGGAATAGAAAATGAAATCCAGTCCCGCTTCCTTGACATAATCAAAGTTGCTCCAATCCGTCTTGGGCGGGTCGTTCCAGCCGCCGATTAAAAAGGTTTTATCTTCGCTGTATTCGGGAATCGTGTCCTTCGGTCCCTTTCCTCCCTCGCCGCAGGCGGAAAATAAGGGCATGCTCAAACCTATCGTTGCCGCTATGGCAATGCTTAATAATTTTTTCATGTTTCCTCCGTAATATTATTTACTTTCCGTACAATCTATCGCGCGATTTTCCGCAATCATTCGTTCATAGTCCGTTCGGTCTATCCGCAATTTTTGTCCGGCTCGCTTTCCCGCCGTTCAGCCTTTTAATCCACCCCCGACGGACATGCTGCCCATCAGCGTGTCCTGAAATGCGATAAATACCGCAAGAATGGGAAGCATACTCATGATGAGCGCCGCAAAATAGACGGGCTGGTTCGGGTGGCGGCTCATATTGACCTGATACAGATATAATCCGGCGGCCAAGGTGGGATAGTTTCTCATGAACAGGAGCGGACCCATGTAATCGTTCCAGAACGAGATACTCGAAACTATGCACAACGCAAGAATTACCGGCAGGACCTGCGGAAGCATAATCTGAATAAACACGCGGAAATCGCTGGCTCCGTCTATGAATGCCGCTTCGGCGTATTCGCGGGACAGGGATTGGAAGGAAGAAAACAGAACGATAAAATTAAATCCTACTCCCGCGGCAAACGTCAGGACTATCAAGGGCGTATTGACAATTCCGAGCGCCGTATAAATCCTATACTGCGAAGGCATCGCGCCGACAATCGGAAGCATCATGACGAAAACGGAAACCGCATAGACGATTTTTCGGCCGGGAAAGACATATTTTGCCGCGACATACGCCGTCATGGACGAAACGAATACGCCTAAAAGCGTTCCGCCCAGCGTGTACCAGATACTGTTCCAGAGCATCGTCAAAACGCTGGTCTGGTTTTCGGAAATGCTGACAAACGCATCTATATAGTTGGAAAACAGCCATTCCTTCGGCAAACCGTTGCGGTTGAGATTCATCAGCTCGTAATGTGATTTCAAGGAAGCCAAAAAGCCCCATATCACGGGATAAATCAACGTTATCGCGTATATCGTAAAGAGGATAAATATTACGATTTTGAATACGAAAAATGAAGTAGATTGATTTCCCTTTCCTTTTCTTATTTTGATTTTTTCCATAGGTGCAAACTCCTCAATATTCTACTTCGGGGTCAATTTTCCCGAATATCCACCGAACAAACAAAACGATGGGGAAACTCACCAGCGTGAAAAATACACTGATTGCCGCGGCGTATTCCACGGAAGTGTTTCCGTAAGCCTTCTGGAAGATAAAATAGGAAATCGTCGTAGTGCCGTAAAACGGTTCCCCGCCCACGCCGCCGAACAACATGATAGGCCCCGTGGCGAGAAATACCTTCGACAATGCGAGAATAATCGTCGTCGATAAAGTCGGCCAAATCATCGGCGTAACGATTTGGAACATCTCGCGAACCCAGCCGACTCCGTCCAATTTCGCCGCATCGAGAATTTCTTCGGGAATCCGCCCCATAGCGCCTTGATAAAGGAGCATATTTACCCCCAATCCCGTCCATATCGTAAAAAATACGATGGTATTTGTAGCGGTCTCCGGTTGAGATAAAAGAGGCGGAAAGCGCGTTCCGAACAGGGAGCGCCAAAGCGAATCCAAGGGCCCGCCGATAGCAAGCATATTCTGGAATGTACTGACAAAAATCAACGCCGGAAGAATGGACGGCAGGAAAAATACCACTCTGAAAAATTTGCTCCCCCAAACCTTTTTATACAGAAAGTAGGACGTAAAATAACTGATGGGAAGCGTTATCAATAAGCTCGCGGCAAAATATTTGAGCGTATTGAGAAATCCGGTATGCAAATCCTGCGTGGATATTATCAATTCCCGAAACATTCGCGTAAAATTTTCAAACGAAAATTCATACGCAATCCCACCGCTTGATTGTATAGGCTTTTGGAACGCCATGATGACGGAATTGACATTTACCCCCAAGTAAAAAACCGCAAAATTGATGACCGCAGGAACCAACATCAGATACGCGAACAGCCATTTTTTCCGCTTCTGTTTCGAGAAAGCGCTCGATTTATTCGGGCGTTTTTTGACTCGCTCCGTATCTTCCTCCATTATCGATTCTATTTCCATTAAATACCTCCTTTTTCTTTTGACGAACTTTCTCTGTAATTTACCGTACAATTTTATAAAACGCTTTTATCGTGCGCGGATAGTACCCGCCGCGTCCATGCGAATTTCTATTTACATAAACCGCTCCCCTATGCACAAATTCATTTTTTATTAAGCTGAATTTATAGAATTTTTATTGACGTTAGAACGGTTATCTTTTCCCAATAAGATTTTTTTTTACGGCTGAAAGCCGTAAAAAGGGGCGCCCCTTTTTTATTTATAATTTTTTCTCTAATCCACTAAATTTCCTCCGGCATACGAAGATATTTATATCAGTGTAAAATATACAACACCTTAAATTGTTTAATCGTTTTCAAAAAACAGTTCACTATTACAGGAAAAAGGTTACTTTTGGTTCTATTATAACAAATTTGAGCGAATAGTCAATACACTCCTTTCATTTTGCATGTTTCGCTCAAAATATGATAATAGATGGAAAACAAAACGCTCAAAGCGCTCATGAAAGCAATCAAAAATATTTTTCAAACGTTTGACAAACAAATTTTTTTACATTATAATTTTAATCGTGGAGGGTTATATGCCTAATTTTGAACGCGAAAAGGAGATCTTAAAAATACTCGAAAAAAAATATACGGTAAGCGTAAAAGAGCTTGCCGACACTCTTTACGCGAGCGAACCGACTATACGGCGAGACCTCATTCGGCTTGAAAATAAGAAGCTCGTTATCCGCACGCACGGGAAAGTAATCGCGAACACGATTTCCGCAGATACAAACGTTGCACTATCTCAACGGGAACAACATATGTATAATATAAAAAGCGCACTGGCAGAAAAAGCCAGCACGTTGATACAAGACGGTTTTGTGATTATGTTAGATGCTTCCACCACCGCCGCTCATCTTATAAAATTTTTAGAAAAATTCAAAGATATTATTGTAATTACCTGCGGAATAAAAACCTCTTACATGCTCAGCCAGACAAATATTAAATTTATCTGTACAGGCGGAGAATCGATTAATAAATCTTATTCCTTAATCGGTCAATCGGCAATCAATACATTACAATCATACAATGCGGATATTTGTTACGTTTCCTGCCACGGGATCTCCGATACGGGATTTGCAACCGATACTTCCGTGCCGGAAAACGAAGTTCGCTATACACTTATGAAACAATCTAAAAAGAAAGTGCTCATGGTCGACAATTCAAAAATCAATAATAGCTTTTGGCATAATCTCTGCGATATCTCTGAATTCGACACGGTGATATGCAATGAAAAATTACCCGATTCCATCATGTGTAAGGTAAAAAATTTCATACTCGCAGAAAATGAATGAATAATCTTATCATAGTTTTTTATCTTCCCGTCGTTGCCGAGTCGCAAGTTGTATTCAATACGCTGACGTCCCCCTGAATATAGCGCCAACCAAACTGCTCAGGTACCTTTTGTTTGCAAAACACCGACTTTACGTCCAATTCGCTGTCAGCAGAGAATACATTAAAGTCATATTTGCTAACATGTTACAAATCTCATAGAGCAATGTGAATGGACTTAAATCCTCGTTTTTTCACAGATACGTGTATTTTTCTTTTATCTTCATCGATGTTTCGCATTAGTATAGCACATGAATACCTGAAGCTAAAGATTTTCACCACCGGCATAGCCGGTGGTTTTTATAAGCCTCTAGCTTGTTCTTCAATTAAAAAAAATCGTTGAAAAATCCCAACGATTTTCTATTCCGCGCCCTCACTCGTCTCCAAGAAAAGGCTTTATCTACCAATAAAGCTGTATTCCGTTAGAAATAAGAAACTCTTGAAAATTTTTCAACTTGTTTTTATCGTTTCGGATTTCACGCGGCGATACACCATAATCCAGTGAATAGGCAGCCAATAATCCCGCCGCTTCCCCTATATTCCATTCTGTGGGATGTAAGCGGAAACAACCGTTCGTCAAATGCGTGGTCCCTATATTTTTACAGGCGGGAAGAAGATTTTTCATTCTGACAGGAATAAACGCTCCGAGGGGAATGGTAAACGGCTTGCTCGGCTTATAAAAGAAAGAATGCGTGACAGTCGTGATATGCAAATCAATGGGATAGCTCCCTACACCTACACTGTCGAAAAAGGCAAGATTTCCCTCCGGAGATATCTCGTTTTCTCGAACGGTAAAATCCGCTTTAATGCGCCTGCTTTCCCGGACATAATAGCTTTTTGTCAAACCGTTTTCCGTACCGACGATTTCTCCGTCCGGACAGAAAAACGGATATCCTTTGCCCCCTTCCCGCGGAGCTTCGGTCTGTAACCAATAAAAAAACGAAAGCGTAAGCTGTCGAGCGGCTTCCCTGTTTTCTGCGTCATTTTCACTGTCGAAAGTATTTCCCATAAAATAGTCGTTTTGCGGCCAATTCAAAAGCGTTACATCATATGGCTCGTACTCGTCCTTAAAATGTGCGGCGCAAACGATGCGCCGATAAGTAAATAATCCAAATAATCGCTTCCCTGCCTCGTCCATTTCCCCGTCATACATACCAAAGCGCTTTGCCTTTCCCGTAGCCGAATCGGGACCATACATACTCAAAACGGGATATTTGTCGTATGGCTGAATAAGCCTTCTGAAATACTCATACTCCCGTGGCCTTTCGATGACGAAATCCCCCTTTCGCCTGTCCGCAAACGCCAAAGTCCAGGTTACAGGCTGTCTGTCCGAAGAATTTGCCAAACAAGCGGCAGACGGCTCTCCCGTCTCCTCGCGGCTTTCCGCTCCAGAGGTATATTCACAGCCGCTTTCATAAATTAATTCGCCTTCGTCTGAACCGTCCAAATAATATTTTCCCGTCACGCGATATTCTTCTTCGGGACAGACGATATAAAGAGCTCGGATTTCGTCCCCGCAGACCTCCGCTCGTTTCAAAAGGCTGGAATAAAAAACCTTCAACGTACCCGAAGCGAGAAAAGGCTCTAACATTTCCATGAGCAATTTTAAGGCCAATTTAGGCGGATGAGCCAACCTGCTCACCGTAGAGCCACCCGGACAAAAATAATCCTTGTTTTTTAATGAGTCGATAATATATGGATGCGAGCGATAATGTTCACGCACTTTCTTTCTGTACGCCCGATAGGAGGCCGTGCATCCCGTCTCCTCAATGAACTTATGTTCGTCGGGAGGCACAGCCTGAACGGTCAGTTGTCCTCCGATCCAATCGGATTCGGCGAATAAAAAGGTACGCCTTCCCGTTTTCGCGGCAGAATAAGCCGCGAGAGTCCCGCCCAAACTCCCGCCGTAGATGATGACATCCGCAGATAATTCTTTCATAAATTTGCTCCTAAATAATATGCGCCCAACATTCCCGCAGCATTTCCGGCTTTTGCCCGACGCACGTCAAATCCGCAAGCGCAAAATTTCTCAAAAAAATTCCCCATTCCGTCCGTAACTCCGCCGCCCAAAATACAGATATCGAACGGGCTGATTTTTTGAATTTTTTCCAAAAGTATTTTCAGCCGTTCCGTGAGTTCCCCGCATAGAGCCAAAGCCCTCGTATTTCCCTTTTCTGCGGTCAAAAACAAACCGTCCTTTGAAATTCCCAGCTCCCCAGCCTGTCGATTAATGGCGCGGCCGGAGAGATATTGTTCCGCACATCCTCTTTTGCCGCAGTTGCAGGGCAGACCGTTCTCCTCGATGACGATATGCCCAAATAGAGCATAATTATTTTTTTCATCGGCTTTCAGCCGTCCGTTTACGGCATAAGCCCCGCCTATGCCCGAACCGAGCGTCAGCATAACGACCTTTTTTGTCCTATACTCCTCCGTGAGCAGAAGTTCCCCGAGCAGGGCGGCATGACCGTCATTAATTGCTACACAGGGCAAGCCGTAATGCTGTTTTACCCAAGTATATAAATTAAAGCCCGTATATTCGGGTAAATTGTCGGTGGCATAGACCACTATGCCGGAATGGGTATCTATCCGGCCGGCAGAGGAGATACATAAAGTAGAAACACAGGATAAATCGAATTTTTTTATAGCGCGAGCCAGAGACTCGACGATACCTTCCAGCCCGTGCGAGGTATCCGTAGGAGTGACGGCCGTCCGCAGAAGACGGCCGTCCTCAATAATTCCACTCTTGATATTCGTTGCCCCAATATCGACGCAAAGTTTCATAGAAAAGCTCTCCTTATCCTTTCACGCTGCCCACCGTGAGCCCGCGGACGAAAAATTTCTGAACGAAGGGATACGCGCAGACGATAGGCAGAATACTGACGATAATCATAGCGGCTTCGATATATGTCTTTTGATGGTAGAGCTGCTGGTCACCGAGAATATCCGGCACGGAGTTGATTTTATTGAGAATGAACATAGAAAGCGGATAATAATTTTCCGCGTTTATGAGGTATAAAAGCGCGTTGAAGTAATTGTTCCAGTAAGTCACCGCCGTAAATAGAGCCACACTGGAAATCGCGGGCAGCAATACGGGCATGAGTATTCCCGCCAAAATACGCGCATTTCCCGCACCGTCGATACGAGCGGACTCCTCTAACTCCGCGGGGACTCCTTCCAAGGCATTTTTCAATAGAATGAGGTTGTAAACTTGAACGAGGGAGGGCAAAACGAGAGCGAACGGAGTATTGAGTAAGCCCAAAATTTTCATAACGAAGAAATTCGGCACGATACCGCCGGAAAAGAGCATGACAATCATAAAGAAAATCATAATTCCCTTGCGGAACGGAAGATCCTTTTTACTCAGCGGATAAGCCGCCATGAGCATAAACCCGACTGAGAACAGAGTTCCCGATAAGGTCACGCCTACGGAGACGCCGAACGCGCGGAAGTAGGCGACGTCGCCAAAGACCTGCTGAAAGTTGAACCAAGTGAAATCGCGCGGAAGAATGATGACCGTTTTACCATAAGTAGAGAAAGCTTTGGCGACGACGTTAAAAAACGGTACGAGACAGCCGAGCGCGATAATCGTCAATAAGATATAGTTGACGGCGTAAAAGATAGGCGCTTCTTTAATTTTTTTCTTTTTTTCGGTCTGATCTTTCATATTACCAAATCCCCTCCTGAGTCACCTTTTTGGAGATATAATTCGCGGCGACGATAAGAATGAGCGAGATGACGCCGTTAAATAATCCCACGGCGGTCGAAAGACCATAATTTCCCGCATTTTCACCCAAGCTGATGCGGTAAATATAGGTACCGATAATTTCGCCCGTCTCCCTCGTGGTAGAGGATATCATCGTATAAATCTGTTCAAAGCCCGCTTCCATCAGATATCCCAAACGAATAATCAGCATGACGACGATAGTCGGGACAATCATGGGAATAGTGATGCGGAAAATCTGCTGAAACTTTCCCGCGCCGTCGAGCTTCGCCGCCTCGTATAAGCTCATGTCGATAGCCATAATCGCCGCTATGTAAACAATGGAGCTATATCCGATTTCCTTCCAGCCCGACAGAGCCACTACCAGCCCGCGAAAGAGCGACGCTTCCCCGAACCAATGCGTATCCCCCGGTAGTCCCAGAGCGCCGAGGAAGTGATTGACGGGCCCGTCAACCGCCAAAAGGTTTTTGAAGATACCGGTAATGACGACCCAGGACAAAAAGTGCGGTAAAAAAACCATGCTCTGAACAAAGGACGAAAAACCCTTATTTTTCACCTCGGAAATCATAACCGCGAGGAAAATGGGAAGCGGGAACAGAATGACGATTTTCATAGTACTGATAATCAAAGTATTGATGATATACTTATAAATATCGTGGTCGCTGAAAATCTTTTGAAAATGCTCAAAGGTCCATTGTGCGTTTGCGAAGGCCTCCAAAGGATTGCTGTAACGAATGAAATTGATGTTATCCTTGAAAGCAATCAATAGTCCCACCATAGGCAGGTAAGAGAAGATCAACGCCAATACGATTCCCGGAATGAGAAAGAGATACAACCCTTTGTATTTTTTCAGTTGTATTTTTGTATATGCTTTCATGTCGGCTTATTTCCCGTAATACCACTCATTGATAGCTTCCGAAGCCTTCTGCCCGCCGTCTGTGCGATACTTTTCCACATATTGAGAGAGCTTGGAGGATCCGCCGTCCGATTTAATCATAATATAGAATTGGTCCTGTGCATATAATTCGATATTGCCGCGGACGGCAGTATAGTCGGGCAGAGGCGGAGCAAAGTCAGTGATGTTGTAAACGCCCACCTCGTCAGCGTCCGTCATGAGCTCGGACCAAGCGCGGAACAGTTCCGCCTGTTTGCGCACGCGCGCGAGCCAATATTGAGTATATACCTTTTCATTGCTGCCCGTGAGATAGTAGCTCGCGGTATCCTTTTCGGCAAAGTTTTCGGAAACGGGCACATATCCCGTGCTTTCGCTGTAAGTCCAATGCGTATCTTCTTCCCCTATGACAATCGTGCGGAAGTTGTGTGCCTCCTCGGTATCCGTCAGTTTGCTGTTAATCCAGTCGATGACATAACCTGCGTTTTCGGCCATGTAGAAGGGAATCGCCGTGATGTACGTGTAACCGCTGGTACGGTATACCTTGTACTTTCCGTCCTCGTTTTTCAAAGAGCGCAGATATCCTAAAACATTTTCCTGAGTTGTCTGAGCTTCCGTGGCGGTAATGACGCCATTGGATTGCAGTCCCGTCACGATAGCGGAAACGCTCCAAAGGGAGGTAGCCACGGCCCCCGCCTTGCCGGAGGTAAATTTCTGAATAGCGTCCGCAGATTTCTGCGTAGAGATTTCCGCGTCGATAAGCCCCGATTTATATAAATCCGCCATGTAATCGATGTAATCGGCATATCCGGGCGCTTCCATATAATAGCGCACTTCCTTCTTGCCGTCAATCTCGTATTCCTGCCAATCGCTGTAAATCCCGAACGCCGCAGAGATAGGATAAATCAGGGGCGTATACATATCGAAGGTGAGCGGAGCGATATTATATTCGTTCTTCATCGCCACCAGCACTTCCTTGAATTCTTCCGCAGTGGTGGGAATAGACATGTTCAATTCGTCCAGCCAGTCCTGACGGAATACAATGGGATTTTCTATATTGTCGCTGGAAGCGCGCTCGGGAATACCGTAGATTTTGCCGTCCACGGTCACGACGTCCCAGGATTCCTCGGATATGACGTCTTTGAGGACGGGGCCGAATTTATCGATGGCGTCGTCGAGCGGAAGCAGCGCGTCATTGGCAATCAAATCGGCGAACTGAGACGTCGTCAGCTTCATGGCGTTATAGGGCTCCCTGTCAATCAACTGCGTATTCAGGGAAGAGGAAGCGTCCGAGGCAGGTAATTGAGAATATTTTACCTTATATCCGGTGACTTCTTCTACTACCTTGGCGTTGTAATCGGCATTAACCGCGTCAATGGTATAACCCGAATTGGGCATAAGGACATTCAGCTCGATTTTGTTATTCAAATCGATATTCATGTTTATGTTCGTTTGGTCGTCCCCTCCGTTGCCGCAAGCGGCAAAAGAAGCGAACGCGGCAACAGCCGTCATCGTCAAACTTGCAATCTTCAAAAAACAGCGTTTCATGGAAATCCTCCCTCAATCGATTTTCTTTTTATATATTGTGATAGCCGCACAGACTGCCAGAGCCGTCAAAAGCACTCCCGGCACTGCGGCAGAGCTTCCGCAGCCTTTATTTTCCGTCGTCCCCTGCGAGTTCACCGAGCTATCCTCTTCGCTTCCGCCCTGCTGAGACGAGTCGGAGGAATCGGGCTTTTCGGGGTCAGGGTCGGGTTCGTCGGATTCCGCAGTCTTTTCGACCAAAAGCACGGCGTTGCTCACCCTTCTTTGCTGTCCGTCCGAAGGCTTATTGAGCACCTTCGGTCCCGAGCCGCCGTCCAACAGGAAGGTCGAGGAGCCTCCGCCGTCCAATTCCAAAGCAAATTTTGCCCCGAACTGTTTTGCAAGAAGTGCCTCCTCATTTACGGTGCAGCCCACACTGTAACCGGACTGTCTTCCGTCCAGCACGGCGAGGAACATCGTCCCGTCCTCTTTGATTCCGAAGAACGTACGGGGCGCGGGAACGTCGCCGCTGTTGTCCGAATGGCATTCGGTATTGACAACGCCGTCGTTTACGAGGATATCGTAGCCGCCGACGACGTAAGGCATATCCTTGAATATTCCCGCGGGGCGATAGAATAAATCGCACGGAGTGCCGTAAGAGATATTATCGTACAGCCAGCGCGAAATTTCGTTATCGCCCTTTACGACCAACGCAAACTCCCCGCTGTTCAAGGTCAGAGCTTCATCGTCCACGACTTCACCCGTTTTCATGCGTCCAGCCGTACCGAATACGGGAAATTGTAAAAGATTTGCCGCCGAGGTCTTGACCTTATATTTGCAAGCCTGCGTCAACGGGACATTGTGAGCCGTCGTATATACAGCCAATTCCCCCTCCTCAGGCTGAGCGTTTACTTTATCTATATCGAAAATTACGGCGCCCTCGTCCATTCCGACTCGCAGAACTCTGTCATATTCCGTCATTCTGCCGATTGCCGAATTTCCCTCATTATCGAAGCCAAAACAATGTTTATAAATAAACGACCCTACATTGTAGACGAGCCCGTCCATTACCAAGCTCTCCACGCTGTTTCCCGTCGTATAAAAATAATCCCCGTTTGTAGCCAAAACAGTCTTTCTGCCCGTCTTTTGCATAAAATCCGCCGCGATATCGGAAACCGTACTCAATATAGGCGCATTGTCGTCCCCGAGAATATTGTGGACGACGAATTCGTATTCACTGTCCTCGGACGGCCGATATTCGCCGTAAAATAATTTTTGCTCGCCGTGTGAATCGCTATATTCGTACTTTCGATATATGAGTCCGTCGATATTTTTTTCCTCAGTCGGGGCATTTACCGATAAATCCGCTTTTGCCGTTATTCCCCAAAGGGAAGGAACGAGCAAACAAGCCGCCAACGTTAGTGCCAGAACTCTCTTTTTCATAAATTCGTCCCCTTTTCGGGAGGCGGTTTTCCGCATGCGGGAAACCGCCTTGCCCGAATATGATTTTCTTGTTCCTTGCCGTTCGTCAAAATGAATTGCCGTTTTTAACGAAAAATTTCGATTTTTTTTAATCGAGAATATTCTTCAAAACGACCGTAAGTCCGATTTTCCGGAATCCGTTAAGGAAAGTTCTTCCTGCCTGTTCGCCGCCGTTATTGACTCCGGCAATCAGAATTTCTCCTTCCTGCAAGGAATCAAATGCCTCTTTAAGATATCCCGCCGACGTACAAGTTCCGTCCTGTACGCCGTTCGGATTTGCCGCGTCGAAATATTTAGCATTTGCCCCGTCATATACGCGGACAATTTTTCCTTCGGCATCGACGATAATGGCGACTCCCCAACCGTTTGCCGTAACCTCACCTTCAAAGGTACTGTCATAGACCACATAATCCAAATCCGTATATGCTTTAACCGTCTGATTGACTGCAATTCTGCCGCGGTCTATTACTTGTTCGGTGCCGTCTATGGTAATGCTCGTCTTTTCAAATTCTATATCGGTAAGGGCCATCTGCGCACCGATTTTCCGATTATCGAGAAGGAACTTTCTTCCCGCATTGTTATCCAAACCGCCGTTCGGACCGCAGATAACTCTTTCTCCCTCTTTCAAGGAAGCAAAAGCCTCCGCGAGATATCCCGTCGCCGTACATTTTTCCTCGTCCTTAATGCCGCTCGGATTTTCTGCGTCGTGATACCTTCCATTTGCCCCGTCGTAAATTCTTACGACGACGCCGAATTTATCGACGACAAAGGCCGCCCCATGACTATTAGCGCTCACCTTGCCCTCATACCCGAAATTATAAATGACGAGATTGACTTCCGCCGCCGTAAATTCGCTGTCCACAAGGACCGTATCGCGCGCAAATTCCTTTGAATTTGCCCCGATGGTTATTGTAAACATATTCGATTTGAATTGAATATCCGTCAAAGTGACCGCCGTGCCGATTGTTTTTGCATTAAGGAAGAAATCTCTTGAACCGCCCGCCGCATTATTTGCGGTAGAGTTCGGAGCGATGACGAGATATTCGCCGTCAGACAGAGAATTGAAAGCCTCCGTGACATATCCCGCCGAAGTGCATTTTTCCTCGTCCTTAATGCCGCCTACATTATCCTCATCGTAATATTTAGCATTCGCCCCGTCATAAATTCTGATAAGAGTGCCATATTCGTCGAGAACAAACGCTATGCCGTAGCCGTTGCTGAATGTAATTTCCCCTTCATAAGCAGGCGTATAGACAATGAGGGAATAATCGCCAATCGCAGTCAAAGCCTTATCGATAGCTACCTTTTCTTTCAGGACGGAGAAATTCTTTTCCCCGACCGTCATCGTAGCAAATTCTGCGTCCACGACCTCGACGTCGCGGGTGAAATTCGTTTTGTTGCCTTTTGCGTCGGCCACTTCCAGAGAAAAAGTATAAGTCCCTACCGTATCGGAATCATAACCGCCGTCGTCGGTAATGGTGGGAACGAGCCCCGTGGTAATATCGTCGTCAGTCTTAAACGTGCCGTTATCGTCCGTAATCGTCAAGCCCGATACGACCTGTTCCTCGATTGCCTCCACACTCACCTCCGTGCGTTTTACCTGAATGGTCGTCGCGCCGGAAACGGTGGGAGCGCGGTCTTTATACGTAGTGAGCGGAGCCTCCTCGCTTCCCTCCATATAGAGCTGAACGACGGCGCCGTATTGGTAAATGACATTTTTAGCAATAAATGACCGTCCGTCCGCATCAAATCCAGAGCCCGCATAATTGGTTTGAACCACTATGGCGAAACCGTTGGCGGGGATACTCATATACTTAGCGAAACTGTCTGTCACCTTGACGGTTTCCTCGCCATAAACGAAGGAGGTAGCCGAAGATTCTGCACGAATCGGATATTCCTCGTTGACAAACCTGCCGTTTGCGCCGTCGCGTCCCTCTACCACGACGCCGTTTTCATCGATAATTGCCGCTTCGCCATAGCCGCCGGGTACCGTCAGAAGAATTTCCTCCTCGGAATCGTTAAAGAATACCCCGCTCGTCGCCGCCTCGTAGGTTGTATCCTCGGTGAGCGTAACGAAATCCTTGTTAGCGAAAGTAAGATATACGGTATTTTCCCACTTTGTATCATAGGCGTATTGAGTTTCCAAAACGACCTTTGCAAGGGGAGCCAAAACGGTAATTGTCCGAGTCGCGGTCCCCGTTTTTCCTTTGGAATTAGTCGCGGAATAGGTAATCGTATATTCCCCGATAACGTCTTTGTTAAAACCGTCGTCGTCCGTGATGGTAGCGCGCAAATCGGAATCGTATTCGTCCGAAACGGACACGCCGTAAAGGAGTTCGATTTCGTCGCCCTGATAAATTTCCACCTTATCGGGAGTCACGGTGATGATTGGTGCGGAATATTCCCCCGTTTGGGAATCGGACGGCGAAGCCGTCCCGCCGGAATCCTGTTCGCTGGAACTCGGAGTATTCCCCGACGAGGAATCCCCGCCACCGCCGCAGCTTGCTCCGACGGCGAGGCAGGCTGCCATAGCCAACGTCAGAAAGGCAAACATAAACTTTTTCTTCA
>ERZ827150.290-NODE-290-length-80537-cov-56.327527_pt1 | contig 80537 bp, 70 predicted proteins | sample MGYA00519779_ERZ827150 | MGnify/ENA primary metagenome ERZ827150 (study PRJEB31778, sample SAMEA3449267) | human gut metagenome | biome: human gut; feature: human-associated habitat; material: faeces | place: United Kingdom | collected 2010/2012 ...
TAACTTATTGCAAAAAGATGTTGTTACATTTGCGTAAATCATAGAAAACAGGATGGTGGCCTGCGTCAGGCCGCACGTATTCCAGGGAATCAGGACGGAGGTGACGGTGACCGCATCTTCGGTGGTGCGGCTCAGCAGGCGGCTTTCGTAGCCTTGCCTCTTGTAGATGTCGCCGAACATGTTGCCCAGCAGGATGATGCTGATGTACTGGTCGGCCGTGGCAATGTTCAGGAAGAGGCCCGAGAAGACCGTCGAGGCTACGGTGCTGACACGATTCTTGATGAAACGCACGCATACGGACGTGATGCTGCCCAGCATGCCGCCGGCCGTCATGGCGCCGCCGAAGCACATGGCGCAGAGGATGAGCCACACGGTGTTCATCATACCCGCCATGCCGCGCGTCGCCACCAGCTCGGTCAGGATGGGGTTGTTGGTCTGTAGGCTGGTGCTGCCGTAGCAGGTCATCATGGTACCTTTGAACAGACCGCCGCCTTCACCGGCTACCTCGCGCAGCAGGTCGGGCTGGAAGATGAGGGCGGCCACACAGGCCAGAACGGTCGAAATGGCCAGTGTGACTACTGAAGGTACCTTGCGGGCAATCAGGATGCCCGTCACCACCGGTACGAGCAGCAGCCAGGGAGTGATGTTGAACTTGCCCTCCAGGGTGGCGGCAAAGGCATTCATCTCTTGCGCGGTGCTGCCTCCGTCGTGGGTCAGTCCCATGACGGTGAACAGGATGACGGCAATGAGCAGCGAGGGAACGGTGGTAATCATCATGTAGCGGATGTGGGTGAAGAGTGGAGTATCCGTAACCGACGATGCCAGGATCGTCGTGTCCGACAAGGGAGAGACCTTGTCGCCGAAGTAGGCTCCCGAGATGATGGCTCCGGCTATCCAGCCTTCGTGGAAGCCCTGTGCCTTACCGATGCCCATCAGGGCGATGCCGATGGTGGCGATGGTCGTCCACGAGCTGCCCGTCATCACCGACACGAGGGCGCAGATGAGGCAGGTCGAGGCCAGGAAGAAGTCGGGATGGATAATCTGCATCCCATAATATATTAAGGTGGGCACCACGCCGCTGACCATCCAGATGCCGCTCAGGGCACCGATGATGAGCAGGATGAGCAGGGCGGTTGCCACGCCCGCAATGTTGTTCGTGATGGCCAGTTCGAAGTCTTTCCACGGTATGCGGTAGAAGGCCATGCCGATGAGGACACAGCAGGAGGTGGTGACCAGCAGGGAAATCTGGCTGCCCCCGCTCAGGGCATCGCTTCCGAAGGTGCTGATGGTGGCAAACAACATCCCTGCCAGCAACGCGATAGGCAGGAGGGAGACAAGGGGAGAGGGAATCTTTTTTGTAGAATCCATGTGATTTGTTCAGTTTTTTATTTCGGCCGCAAAGGTACGACATTTTTATGGATATTCTTTCATACCGTAGTCTGTTATGCATAAAAATGAGGCTAATTTTTCATTTGTTTGTACTTTTATCTTCGTTTATTGAATATTTATGCTTTCTGTTTCCTGCTTGATTTTACTTTTTTATCGTTTGTCTCCTGCTTTTTTTCATTCTATTTTGTACTTTCGCAGCGTAAAAGACTGATTGCATAAAGAAAGGAATAGATATGGAAAGCAAGAATCTGAACAATGGAAAGAAAGTGGTGACCTTCGGTGAAGTGATGCTGCGGCTCACGACGCCCGGCTTCAAGCGTTTTGCGCAGGCAGGCGAGTTTATGGCGACGTATGGAGGCAGTGAGGCGAACGTGGCTCTTTCGCTGGCCCACTTCGGGGTGCCCACCGAGTTTGTGACACGCCTGCCCGACAACGCCATTGCCCGCGCCTGCATCGCTTCGTTGCGTGCCGGAGGGCTGGGTACGGAAGGCATTGTGTTTGGCGGCAAGCGCATGGGCATTTATTTTCTGGAACCGGGAGCGGCGTTCCGCAATTCCAACGTGGTGTACGACCGCGAGGATTCGGCTTTCGCTACCATCCGGCCGGGGATGGTCGACTGGGAGCGGGTGTTCGACGGTGCCGGCTGGTTCCACTGGTCGGGCATTGCGGCGGCCCTTTCGCAGGAGGGGGCGGACGCCTGCCGCGAGGCGTTGGAGGTGGCCGACCGCATGGGGCTCACCATCTCGTGCGACCTGAACTTCCGCAAGAAGTTGTGGAACTACGGTCGGACGGCGGCCGAAGTGATGATGCCGCTGGTGCAGTACAGTGACGTGCTTTTTGCCGCCGAGCCTGAATATCGTGAGATTATGGGCGTGAAGCCTGTCGGCTTCCGGGCAACGACGGCGGCCGACTCTTCGTTCGAAGCCAACCTGCCGGCCTTCGAGGATTTCATGCGTCAGGTGGGCGAGCGTGTTCCCCGCTGCCGGAAGATTTTTCTGGAGCTGCGCAATTCCATCACTTCCAACCACAACCTGCTGGCTGCCGTGCTGCTGGCCGACGGGCAGTTCCACCATACCGGCATCTACGACATCGATCACGAGGTGGACCGTGTGGGGGCGGGCGATGCCTTTGTGGGAGGTCTGATCTATGGCCTGCTGGCCTATCCCGACGATGCACAGAAGGGACTTGACTTTGCCTTGGCTGCATCGGCCTTGAAGAATACCGTCTATGGCGACTTCAACCAGGTGACCGTTGAAGAGGTGGAAAGCCTTATGCAGGGCAACACCTCGGGCCGTGTGTCGAGGTAGGACGTTGCGGCCTGAGCTGTGGCTTGCATGGGAAAAAGAATCGGCTAATCAGAATAAAATGCAAAGTAAACATTACTTTTTATCAAGAATACTTGTTTTATTGTAATGTTTGCTTTATATTTGCATCGTAATCTTTAAAACCATTGCGATATGAAAACCGATTATCTTTTGTCGCCCTCCTGCAAGAAAGTAGGATTGTGGTTGGGCATTCCTTTTGTGTTGGGAGGTCTTTATCTCTTGTCTAATGGATCGTGGATGGATACTTTCTTGTCCCAAATAGGGATGAGGGATTGTTTTGACGAACTTGTTGTGATTGGTCTTGCTGTTAGTTTGTTGCTGGCTTCCTTTTCGCGTGAGAAGGATGAGGACGAATGTATTGCCCATCTGCGCATGCAGGCCTGGACAATGGCCGTTGTGAGCAACTACTTGATTCTGATTGTAGTGACACTTTGCATTTACGGAATGTCATACCTCAACTTTATGGCTGTCAATATGTTTACCGTATTGATTTTGTTTCTTGTCGTTTTTCATTGGAAACTTTGGCGTTTCAGAAAGGAGAATCATGAATAATACCTTGCGCGTACAGCGCGCCATCCATCAGATGACGCAGCAACAACTGGCCGAGGCGGTAGGAGTGAGCCGCCAGACCATCAATGCCATCGAGACCAAGAAATATGTTCCTTCTACGGTGCTGGCCCTCAAGATAGCGAAAGTCTTCGGCCAGCCGGTCGAGAGTGTCTTCATGCTTGAGGAGGGCGACTGATTGGTTTGCCCGGCTTAAACGAACGGTTTACCCAGCTTAAACGGTTGGTTTGTCCAGCTTAAACGAGTGGTTTTCCCAGCCTAAACGAGCGGTTTGCCTAGCCTAAACGGTTGGTTTGCCCTGCTTGAACAGTAATTGTTTCAGGCGGGGCAAACTGTCTTTTTACTTTTGCGTGAAGACGGTGATGCCCAGTGATATCAGCGTCAGCAACGAGGCGACAGCCGATACGCCTCCCCAGCCCCACAGCTCCCAGCAGCTGCCAGCCAGGAAGGTGCCCAGCGAGCCGCCGATGAAGTAGGTGGTCATAAAGATGGTGTTCAGACGGTTGGAGGCTGAGGGGCAGAGGTGGAAGATGCTTGTCTGGTTGCTGAGCTGGATGCACTGCATGCCGATGTCTATCAGCAGGATGCCTGCCACGATGGCGGCGAAGCTGTTCTGCCCGAAGTAGAAGCAGCACCAGGACAGGAGGATGAGCCCGCACCCGATGTAGTTGAAGTTGCGCACACCCACCTTCTTCACCCAGCTGCCTACGAACGAGGCGGTCAGCGCGCCGGCCACGCCGCACAGGCCCAGGAAACCGATGACGTCGCTGTCGGCATAGAACGGTGCGCCTCCCATCTTGAAGGCCAGGCACGACCACATGCCCAGCATGGAGCCGAAGGCCAGGGCGGAACGGATGGAGTAGATGCGCAGTTCGGGGTAGTCCCGCACCAGTCGGAAGAGCGATTTCATCAGGTCGGCATACCGCCCGCTGAAGGTGGGGCGGATGTCGGGCAATACCTTCAGCACCACCCCGGCACACACCACCATCATGCCGGCGGCAATGAAGTACATCTCGCGCCAGCCCAGCAGCTCACCCACGTAGCCGCTGACCACGCGCGAGGCCAGGATGCCCGTCAGCAGGCCCGAGATGACGATGCCCACGTTGCGCCCCTTGTTCTCCGGTCGGGAGAAGACGGAAGCGATGGGTACGAAAATCTGGGGAATCATGGAGCCTACGCCCGTCAGCAGCGACGCGGCCCAGATGATGCGGATGTCCGTGGCGACGGCCATCGTCAGCAGCGAGCAGACGAGCAGGGCAAAGTTGGTCAGGATGATTTTCTTGCGCGGATAGAGGTCGCCCAGCGGGATGATGAACAGCAGGCCCAGCGCATAGCCCACCTGCGTGATCATGGCAATGAGGTTGGTCTGGAATTCGGAAACGTTCAAGTCCTGCCGTATCAGGTTGAGCAGGGGCTGGTTGTAGTAGATGTTGGCAACGGAAACGCCTGCCACGATGGCGAGGGTCCAGAGAATATGGGCCGGCAGTCCGCCGTTTTCTTTCAATTCCTGTTTCATTGTTGTGCGGGGTAAGGTGAAACTTCTTAAAAAAGAAAATCCCCATAAGCTTTCGCTTATGAGGATTACCACTAATTTGCGGGTGGCAGAAGGGACTCGAACCCTCGACATTCAGAACCACAATCTGACGCTCTAACCAACTGAACTACAGCCACCATGTTAGTGCATTTCCTAAATGCGGTGCAAAGATATGGATTATATTTGAACTGGCAAAGCTTTCGGAAAATATTTTTTCTCTTTCCGCTTCATTTTGTCTTTTCGGTAATTCCCTTGTTGTAGCGGCTGAACAGCTTGCGTGTGTCTTCCGTAAAGATTTTCAGTCGGTTACGGGCTGCTGTGCTCAGACTGTCTGCCGGGACGCTGACAGGATAGAGCACGAAGTTCTTTCGGCCGGTCAGTGCAGGGCGGCCGGTCCATACCAGGCTGTAGCTGCATTCCGCCAGGCGGGTATGGGGACGGGCAGGAGTGGCGGACGGGCTTTTCTCCAGTGTCAGGCTGACAACGGCACCGCCGTCGGTATGGCGGGCGCTCATGTTGGAAAAGTAGTTTCCCAAGGAGTAGACCAGCAGATGGCGGTCGCCGCTGAGGCTGTCGGTACGCACCTCCATGGGCTGCACCACGTGCGGATGGCTGCCGATGATGTGGTCCACGCCCTGGGCAAACAGCCAGTCGGCCAGTTCCTGCTGTTCGCGGCTGGGCAGTTGCTGGTATTCGTTGCCCCAGTGCAGGCAGGCGATGAGGACATCGGGCTGCCAGGCACGGGCGGTGTGGATGTCCTTCAGCATCTGGCGGCGCTCCAGGTAGTTCACCAGGTTGGGAGCCTTGGCGCGCAGGCCGTTGGTGCCGTAGGTATAGTTCAGCAGGGCGATGCGGAAACCTTTCTTCTGCAGGAGCAGCGGATAGCGGTGGTGGCGGTCGGTGGAGTCGCGGTAGGTACCGGCCGAAGGTATCTGCAGGGAGTCGAGCAGGTGGAGCGTGCGCTCCAGCCCTTTCTGCCCGCGGTCCAGGCAGTGGTTGTTGGCGGTGAGCAGGACGTCGAAACCGGCGTCGCGGATGGCATGGAGGTATTCGTCGGGCGCACTGAAGGCGGGATAGCCCGTGTAGGGGCGTCCGCCCAGCGTCACTTCCAGGTTGCCGACGGCGATGTCGGCCGCCTGTATCTGCGGGCCAACGAGGGAGAAGCAGGGCGTGTAGTCGTAGGTGCCCTGCGGAGTGCGGGCGGCGTCGATCTGCGCCTGGTGCTGCATCAGGTCGCCCACAAACAATAGCGTAATCCGCTCCTGTGCGGAGAGGGTTACGCTATAGAGGAATAAGGTAAGGAGCACCCACGTCTTCATTGCCTTCAGGGTCGGGAGGTGGGTCAGTCGTTATAGATGGCTTTCTTGCCGGCCAGCAGGGTGTTCTTCATCAGCGAGACGATGGTCATGGGACCTACGCCGCCCGGCACGGGGGTGATGAACGAGCACTTGGGAGACACTTCGTCGAACTTCACGTCGCCCGTCAGCTTGAAGCCCGATTTCTTGCTGGCGTCGGGCACGCGGGTGGTGCCTACGTCAATCACGACGGCGCCTTCTTTCACCATCTCGGCCTTCACGAAGTTGGGCTGGCCCATGGCGGCGATGATGATGTCGGCCTCCTGGCATTCCTTCACCAGGTCGCGGCTGCGGCTGTGGCATACGGTGACGGTGGCGTCGCCCGGATAGGCTTTCTGCATCATCAGCATGGCCATCGGCTTGCCCACGATGTTGCTGCGGCCCAGGATGACGCACTTCTTTCCTTGCGTCTCGATGTGGTAGCGCTTCAGCAGTTCGAGGATGCCGTTCGGTGTGGCCGACACGTAGCAGGGCAGGCCGATGGAGAGGCGTCCCACGTTGATGGGGTGGAAGCCGTCCACGTCCTTGCGGTAGTCGATGGTTTCAATCACTTTCTGTTCGGAGATGTGCTTGGGCAGGGGGAGCTGCACGATGAAGCCGTCCACGTCGGGGTCGTTATTCAGTTCGCGTACCTTGGCTAGCAGTTCGTCTTCGGTCACGTCGGCCTCGTAGCGGATGAGGCTCGACTTGAAGCCGCATACTTCGCAGGCCTTTACCTTGGCGGCCACGTAGGTCTCGCTACCGCCGTCGTGTCCCACCAGGATGGCGGCCAGGTGGGGACGCTTGCCTCCGCGGGCCACGATTTCCGCCACTTCGGCGGCAATCTCCTGCTTCACTTGTTCTGAAATTGCTTTTCCGTCTATCAGTGTCATAATTTCTTTTTTATTGAAGGTTCATGATTTTCCTATTCTATTGTTTTTGTCATTGCTTCTCCACGCAGGGTTTCAGACAAAGATAATGTGAAATATTCATTTACCCTAATAAAAGGTTGGAAAAGTAAGATTTTAACTATACTTTGAAAGTATGGGTTTTGTGAGGTTGTCATGCAGTGCTTCATGAGGTTGTCATGCAGTGCTTCATGAGGTTGTCATGCAGTGCTTCGTGAGGGTGTCACGCAGTACTTCGTGAGGGTGTCACGCAGTGCTTCGTGAGAGTGTCACGCAGTGCTTCGTTGATGCCTTATACAAATAAACGCAGGCGATTATCCTTTTCAGAAGATAATCATCTGCGTTTATCAGACTAATTGGCGTCTGTTCGTTTTCTTTCGACGTTCGGACGCTATGGGAAGGGGGTTATTTCTTCAGCTTGGGCATCATCATCTTGCCCATCTTGCTGCCGGTCACCATCTTCATCATCTTACGGGTCTGGTCGAACTGCTTCAGCAGGCGGTTTACCTCTTGGATGTTCGTACCGCTACCCTTGGCGATGCGCTGGCGGCGCGAGCCGTTCAGGATTTCGGGGTTGGTGCGCTCCTTCGGCGTCATGGAGTTGATGATGGCTTCGATGCTCTTGAAGGCGTTGTCGTCAATGTCGATGTCCTTGATGGCCTTGCCCACACCCGGAATCATGGAAGCCAGTTCCTTCAGGTTACCCATCTTCTTGATTTGCTGGATCTGGCTCATGAAGTCGTTGAAGTCGAACTGGTTCTTCTGAATCTTCTTCTGCAGGCGTTTGGCCTCTTCCTCGTCGTACTGCTCCTGTGCGCGCTCTACCAGTGACACGATGTCGCCCATACCCAGGATACGGTCGGCCATACGGCTGGGGTGGAACTGGTCGACGGCATCGAGCTTCTCGCCGGTACCCACGAACTTGATGGGCTTGTTCACCACCGAGCGGATGGAGAGGGCCGCACCGCCACGGGTGTCACCGTCGAGCTTGGTCAGTACCACGCCGTTGAAGTCCAGACGGTCGTTGAATTCCTTGGCCGTGTTCACGGCATCCTGACCGGTCATGGCATCGACCACGAAGAGGATCTCGTTGGGATGGATGGCCTCCTTGATGGCGGCGATCTCGTTCATCATTTCCTCGTCCACGGCCAGACGACCGGCGGTATCGACGATGACCAGGTCGTAACCTTTGGCCTTGGCCTCCTGGATGGCGTTCTGGGCAATCTTTACAGGGGCTTTGCTGTCGGGCTCGCTGTACATGGGCACGTCAATCTGCTCGGCCAGTACGCGCAGCTGTTCGATGGCGGCAGGACGATAGACGTCGCAGGCTACGAGCAGCGGCTTGCGGTTCTTCTTCGTCTTGAGCATGCGGGCCAGCTTGCCCGAGAAGGTTGTCTTACCCGAACCTTGCAGACCCGACATCAGGATGACTGTCGGTTTGCCGCTCAGGTCGATTTCGGCGGTTTCGCCGCCCATCAGCTGCGTCAGTTCGTCGTGGACAATCTTCACCATCAGCTGGCTGGGCTTGACGGCGGTCAGCACGTTCTGTCCCATGGCCTTTGCCTTGACGGTATCAGTAAAGTTTTTGGCCACCTTGTAGTTGACGTCGGCGTCGAGCAGGGCTTTGCGTACGTCCTTCAAGGTTTCGGCTACATTGATTTCGGTGATTTTGCCTTCACCTTTCAATATCTTGAACGACCGTTCGAGCCGTTCGCTTAAGTTATCGAACATAAGGTTTTATCAATTATCAATTGTTTCTTATCAATTGTTCATTATTCTCAGCTGTTCATGCTCATGAGGAACTCGTCGTTGTCCTTGGTCTTCTCCAGACGGTCCTTCACGAAGTCCATGGCTTCAAGCGCATTCATGTCGGCCAGGTACTTGCGCAGAATCCACATGCGGTCCAGTGTCTGCTTGTCCTGCAGCAGGTCGTCGCGGCGTGTGCTCGAAGCGACGATGTTGACGGCGGGGAAGATGCGCTTGTTGGCCAGGTTGCGGTCGAGCTGCAGTTCCATGTTGCCCGTACCCTTGAATTCCTCGAAGATCACCTCGTCCATCTTGGAGCCGGTATCAATCAGGGCCGTGGCCAGGATGGTAAGCGAGCCGCCACCTTCGATGTTGCGGGCGGCGCCGAAGAAACGTTTGGGCTTGTGCAGCGCGTTGGCATCCACACCGCCGGAGAGTACCTTGCCCGATGCGGGCGAAACGGTGTTGTAGGCGCGGGCCAGACGGGTGATAGAGTCGAGGAAGATGACAACGTCGTGTCCACATTCCACCATGCGTTTGGCTTTTTCCAGTACGATGCCGGCAATCTTCACGTGGCGTTCGGCCGGTTCGTCGAAGGTCGAGGCGATGACTTCGGCGTTGACGGTGCGGGCCATGTCGGTCACTTCCTCGGGACGTTCGTCGATGAGGAGCATAATCATATATACCTCGGGATGGTTGGCGGCGATGGCGTTGGCGATGTCCTTCATCAGGATGGTCTTACCGGTCTTGGGCTGGGCCACGATGAGGGCGCGCTGGCCTTTGCCGATGGGGGCGAAGAGGTCTACCACGCGGGCCGAGAGCGAGTCGCTGTATCCGCCTTTGCAAAGCTTGAACTTTTCGTCGGGGAAGAGCGGTGTGAGGTGCTCGAAGGGAACGCGGTCGCGCACGAAGGCCGGATCACGGCCGTTGATTTTGGATACCTTCACCAGCGGGAAGTATTTTTCTCCTTCCTTGGGCGGGCGGATGACACCGTCGACCACGTCGCCTGTCTTCAGGCCGAAGAGCTTGATTTGCGACTGGGATACATAGATGTCGTCGGGCGAGGAGAGGTAGTTGTAGTCCGACGAACGGAGGAATCCATAGCCGTCGGGCATGATTTCCAGTACGCCGGTGCCGTTCAGGATGTCGTCGAAGTCGTAGGCCTTTTCGCGTTCGGCCGGCTTGTTTTCGGGCTGGGGCTGGGCGTTGTTGGCCGCATTGTAGGGCTGGATGGCCCGTGGCTGGTTGTTATTGGGATTGTTGTTGTTTCCGTTGTTGCGGTTTTCGGGAGCGTTCTTGTCGCGGCGGATGCGCTGGCGTTGCTGCTTCTGCTGGGCGGCCGGTAGGGCGGGAGCTTCTACGCGGGTAGCCTCGAACTTGCCGATCAGTTCGGAAGGAAGCTCTGTCTTTTCCGTCGGCAGGTCTTCGATGGGGATGAAGTCGCTGTCCGCTTCCGTCAGGATGGGATTGTCGTCTACCACTTCCTTCTTGTCTTCTTCTGCGGGAGCGGCTTTCAGTTCGCTGTCGGTTGCAGCTTGGGGGGCAGGTGTCTCCGTTGTTTCCTGAGCCTCTGCCTGAGGGGCAGCTTCCTTGGTTTCCGCTGCTTTCTTGGTCTTGCGGGGGCGGCCCGGCTTGCGTTTCGTTGTCTCCGAACCTTCTGCGGCCGTTTCTGCGGCAGGTGCAGCAGCTGTTTCTGCGGCGGGCTGTACGGGGATCAGAGGCTTTTCTTCTATTTGGGGTGCCTCTTTCGGATTGGGACGGCTCAGGTCGCCGTTCTTGTCAGCCGAGAAGACCTTGTCTACGTTTTCTTTCTTGATGGTCACGCGCGACCGTTTCTGCTGGCGTTGTTCGTTCTTACGCTCTTCTTTCTGCTTGTCGGCCGCTACTTTCTTCGTTGCGCCGACGATGGCTTGCTCATCGAGAATCTTGTAGACCAGTTCTTCTTTCTTCAGAGATTCTGTCTTCTTGATACCTAATTCTTGCGCAATACTCTGGAGTTCCGACAAACTTTTGTCGTTCAATTGAATGATGTTATACATATAATATGTGTGTATGATTATATTTTTTAGGAGGAGGTACCCAGCTTAACGCAGCCGTTGCCGACACTTAAGTCTGAAACCGCCTTTGCTTTGAATTATAATTTTAAAAGGGATGTTGTTTTATTGAATGTGTTTCAACGGCGCAAAGGTAATGATTATTTTTCAGGTTTCCTATAAAATGCCCTGTTTTTTGAACGGAATAACTTATCTTTGCTTCCATAAAAGTGAATTTATGACTATTAAATCGATTGATCTGATTACTTTTTCGCCGACACATACTTCCAAACAAATAGGTGAGGCGATTGTTCGTGGTACCGGCCTTGCCGAGGTGGGTTTTGTAGATGCGACCTTGCAGATGCCTGAAAAGACGCACTTTGAGGCCGACACGCTGGCGGTGATTGCCGTGCCTGTGTATGGCGGCCATGTGGCTTCCCTGGCGTTGGAGCGGATGAAGGATTTTCAAGCCGACGGTACGCCGGCGGTCGTGGTGGTGGTATATGGCAATCGTGCCTACGAGAAGGCATTGATGGAGCTGGACACCTTTGTCAGCGCGCGGGGCTTCAAGGTGATAGCCGGCGGGACGTTTGTCGGGGAGCATTCCTATAGCAGCGACCGTTATCCCATTGCGGCCGGCCGCCCCGATGAGGATGACCTGAAGTTTGCCGAAGAGTTTGGAGCCAAGGTGCGGACGAAAATTGATTCAGCCGCCGATGCGGAGCATCTGTATGGCGTGGACGTGAAGCGCATCCAGCGTCCGCGGCAGCCGTTCTTCCCCTTGTTGCGTTTCTTGCGGAAGGTAATCAAGTTGCGTAAGAGTGGTGTATCCATGCCTCGTACGCCCCAAGTGGACGAAAGTCTCTGTACGCATTGCGGCCTTTGCGTGAAGCGTTGTCCTGCGGGGGCGATTGTGAAGGGAGAAGAGTGTACGACGCTGACCGACAAGTGTATCCGTTGCTGTGCCTGCGTGAAGGGTTGCCCGCAGAAGGCCCGTACGTTCGATACGCCCTTCGCGGCTCTGCTGAGCGACTGCTTCCAGCGGCCGAAAGAAAATCGGATTATTCTGTAAGAACCTTGACGAGCGTCACCCGCCGGGTGTGTTCGTCTACCCGAAAGCGGTTGTCTGTCCGTTCGCCCACCAGCCAGGCGATGTCTTCGCCACAGCACAGCACCCATTGGCGCTGCTTCTGCAGGAGGGAGAATTTGCGGTCGGTCAGATAATCGCTTACTTTTTTGCGCCCTTTCATGCCGAAGGGGACGAATGTGTCGCCCGTCTGCCACAGGCGCAGGGTCAGGGCATGGTGCAGCTTGTCGGTATCCAGGCAGGCGGTGAGGCGGTCGCGGGGGATGACGAAGTCGGGTGTCAGCTCCACTTCCGTCATTTCCAACCGAGGCGGGCGGTTCATGGCTTGCTTGTCCTGCATCAGCAGCAGGTCGCGGTCCTTCACTACCAGCCAGCCTTCCGACTCGAACGTCTTGCCCGCCTGCCCGTCGAGCGAGCGGAAGATGTCGTCCGTCTGCGCTTCGTTGAAACCCAGCGGATGGAGGATTTCATGGAGCAGCGTCCGCGGCTCGGCTTCCTTCAGCAGGGCGGCTATGCGGATGCCTTCGGGGCAGAGCACCCTTTCCTTGGCTTCGGCGACACTTATATTATATAAGGTAGCGGCTTCGTCCAGATGGGCGGCCGTGTGGAGGATGCTCCGACGGACGGAAGGATTGATTTCCTGCATCAGGGGCAGGAGGTTCAGGCGTATCTTGTTGCGGGTGTACTCGTCCTGCAGGTTGGTGCTGTCGGTGACATACGTCTGCCCGCGGCGGTCGAGGTAGCGCAGGATGTCGTCGCGCGTCAGGCAGAGCAGGGGGCGGACGATGCGGCCGTTGCACGGACGGATGCCCCGCAGGCCGTTGATGCCCGTGCCCCGTATCAGGTTGAGCAGGAAGGTCTCCACGCTGTCGTCGGCATGATGGGCCACGGCTACGGCGTCTGCTTCCAGCTCCCGACGGAGAGCCTCGAACCACTGGTAGCGCAGCTCGCGGGCGGCCATCTCGATGGAGAGGTGCCGGCGGGCGGCATGTTGGGCTGTATCGAAGTGGACCACGTGCAGGGCGATGTGCCGCTCCTCGCACAGGCGGCGGACGAACCGCTCGTCGCGGTCGGACTCCTCGCCGCGCAGGTGGAAGTTGCAATGTGCCGCCTCGCAGGCATAGCCCAGCTCCGTCAGCAGGAGCAGGAGCGCTACGGAGTCAGCACCGCCGCTCAGGGCCACCACGACCTTGTCGCCGGCTTCCAGCAGGCGTTCTCGGGCAATGTATTGTGCAACTTTCTTCTTTTCCATACGTGCAAAGGTAAGAAAAACCTTGGAAAAGCATTGCTTTGCGGCCCGTAAAGCACCGTTTTCCCTGGACGAAAGCATTGCTTTGTGGTTTTGGAAGGAAAGAACTGATGAGGAAAAACAGCTGCTTTCTGCTTCTCGTTATTTAAAAACATTCTAAATTGCTTGTGCTTTGTCTGTATAACTTGTATCTTTGCGCCTGATTATTAACAGAGAAAGTTCAAAGACTATGCGTTTATCCGAATTGAAGACCGGTGAGAAAGGCGTGATTGTCAAAGTGATGGGTCATGGAGGTTTCCGCAAGCGCATTGTGGAAATGGGCTTCATCAAGGGCAAGACGGTGGAAGTGCTGCTCAACGCGCCGCTGAAGGACCCGGTGAAATATAAAGTGATGGGGTATGAAATCTCCCTGCGCCGGCAGGAGGCCGACATGATTGAGGTCATCAGCGAACAGGAGGCGAGGGAGCACAACGTGCAGCCCGGCTACCACAAAGGCCTGGAGGAGGACATCCGCCTGACCGAGGAGGAGATGCGTAACCTGGCGCGCGACAAGCGCCGCACCATCAACGTGGCCCTCGTGGGCAATCCGAATTGCGGCAAGACGTCGCTCTTCAACATCGCCTCGGGCGCGCACGAGCATGTGGGCAACTACAGCGGCGTGACGGTCGATGCCAAGGAAGGCTTCTTCGACTTCCAGGGCTATCACTTCCGCATCGTCGACCTGCCGGGCACGTATTCGCTCTCGGCCTATTCGCCCGAGGAAATCTACGTGCGCCGCCACATCATCGACCAGACGCCTGATATCATCATTAACGTAGTCGACGCCTCCAACCTGGAGCGCAACCTCTACCTGACCACCCAGCTGATAGACATGAATGTCCGCATGGTGGTGGCCCTCAACATGTACGACGAACTGGAGGCCAGCGGCAATACCTTGGACTATGTGAAGCTGGGCGAGCTCTTCGGCGTGCCGATGCTGCCCACCGTGAGCCGTACGGGCCGCGGCGTGGAGAAACTTTTCCACATCCTCATCACCCTGTACGAAGGCGGCGACTTCCTCGACAAGAAGGGACAGGTTAGGGCCGAGATTCTCGAGGACTTCCGCGAGTGGCACAAGGAATATGTGCCCGACCATGCGTTCGGCAGCCATCAGGAAGAGGAGGAGCATCCGCGGGGATTCTTCCGCCACATCCACATCAACCACGGCCCCGAGCTGGAGCGCAGCATCGACGCGGTGAAGCTGGTCATCAGCGAGAACGAGAACATCCGCCACAAATACTCCACCCGTTTCCTGGCCATCAAGCTGCTGGAGAACGACAAGGACCTGGAGGGCATGGTGAAGGGCCTGCCCAACGGCGACAAGATACTGGAAGTGCGCGACCGCGAAAAGCAGCGCATCCGCGAGGTGCTCAATGAGGACAGCGAGCAGGCCATCACCGATGCCAAATACGGATTCATCTCCGGCGCCCTGCGCGAGACGTTCGTGGACAACCATCAGGACAAGGAGCACATGACGCGGGTCATCGATTCCATCGTGACGCACCGCATCTGGGGATTCCCCGTCTTCTTCCTCTTCATGTTCCTGATGTTCGAAATCACCTTCGTGCTGGGAGCCTATCCGCAGGGATGGATTGAGAGCCTGGTGGCTGTCATCGGCGATTTCATCAGCAACAACATGTCCGAAGGGCCGCTGAAGGACCTGCTCATTGACGGCATCATCGGCGGTGTGGGGGGCGTCATCGTCTTCCTGCCCAACATCCTGATACTCTACCTGTTCATTTCTCTGATGGAAGACTCGGGCTACATGGCCCGCGCCGCCTTCATCATGGACAAGATCATGCACAAGATGGGCCTCCACGGCAAGTCGTTCATCCCTCTCATCATGGGCTTCGGGTGCAACGTGCCGGCCGTCATGGCTTCGCGCACCATCGAGAACCGCAAGAGCCGGCTGGTGACCATCCTCATCAATCCCTTGATGTCGTGCAGTGCCCGTCTGCCCATCTACCTCTTGCTGGTGGGCGTCTTCTTCCCCCAGCACGCCAGTCTGGTGCTGCTGAGCATCTACAGCTTGGGCATCATCCTGGCCGTCATCATGGCGCGCCTCTTCAGCCGCTTCCTGGTGAAGGGTGACGACACGCCGTTCGTCATGGAGCTGCCGCCCTACCGCATGCCTACCTCGAAAGCCATCTTCCGCCACACGTGGGAGAAGGGTGCGCAATACCTGCGCAAGATGGGCGGCATCATCATGGTGGCTTCCATCGTCATTTGGGCATTGGGTTACTACCCCCGTCCTGACGCTTCGGCCGACCTGGCCCAGCAGCAGGAGAATTCCTACATCGGCCGGATAGGCAAGGCCATCGAACCTGTCATGGAGCCTCTGGGCTTCGACTGGAAGCTGAGCATCGGCATCCTGTCGGGTGTAGGTGCCAAGGAGCTGGTGGTCAGCTCGCTCGGTGTGCTTTATGCCGACGATGCCGAGGCCGACCAGACTACGCTGGCCGAGCGCCTGCCCATCACGCCGCTTGTGGCCTATGGCTATATGGTCTTCGTACTGCTATACTTCCCGTGTATCGCCACCCTGGCTGCCATCAGGCAGGAGGCGGGCAGTTGGAAATGGGCGGCCTTTGCCGCCACGTATACCACCGTGTTGGCTTGGATCATGTCCTTTGCCGTCCATCAGCTGGGAGGGCTGTTCGTATGACAGGCTGGCAGAATTGGGTTGTTGCGCTGCTCCTTGCCTATTGTGTGTGGCGCATAGCGAAGAGCATCCGTTCCTTTTTCCGTCGTTCGAAGAGCGGGGAGCATCCCTGTAGCGGGTGTTGCGGTTGTTCGGGCGGATGTCCCTCGGCAGGGGTGAAAAAAGAAATGAAGAAAAAATGCTGCGGATAGTTGGTAATTACAAAAAATGTACTACCTTTGCATCCGCAATCGGAAATAAAGCCCTTGCGAAGCGATCTTGGTACCTTGGATGAGTGGCTTAGTCAGCGGTCTGCAAAACCGTGCACGGCGGTTCGAATCCGCCAGGTACCTCGAAATCATCAAAAGCCCTGCCTTTCAAAAAGGCGGGGCTTTTGTTGTTTATTGGCTTTCAGCTATTTAACTACTTCCTGATTTTATAATTTTATTGTGCGCCCGTAGACCGCCTGTAGTCCGACGCAAAAAAATACTCGATTGCGGACCGTTATGCATGAACAGTAGCGCATGTCTTAAGAAGTTGGAGCGGCCTCACTCTATTCAGAGTGTTGCTCTGACTTTCTTTTTTTGTTTATAGTTTGTAAACAATTCCGATTTCCTGTTTATAGAAAGTAACCATGTTTGTTTTCGGGCGGTTTTGGGCCATCGTTGGGAATGTTTCAAACATGAAGGCCTTATGTTTGAAACATTCACCCCCTATGTTTGAAACATAAGGGTCTTGGGGTTTAAAGCTGAAAATGCAGACGGCATCGGGAAGGAAGGAAACGACGTATTGTTTGTTGAATGTTTTGATTGCGATTTATGGAAATTCCTATTGGGAAGGAAGGTATGGGAACTGCATATTCGGATTGAGACGAATTATTATTTTCCTTTGCTTGCCGTGGATTGGCAAAATACTCTTATCTTTGCAAGTAGGGAAGCGGGCCACGGTGGTGGCGGTTTCCCGACAGTTTATGAATTTATGAATCAGCGTTTGCTGTTTGTTCTTAGTTAAAGTGAAACGTAGGAAATTTCATAATGCAAACCGGGAACAGATGTGCGAATGCTCGCGTATATGCGTGGGCGTTCTTGTCTGTTTGCATCGGTTTCCTACGACCGCACTTTAGAGGCAAGGATTAGCCCACGCAGTGTGTTCGTAGGGATTAGGGCGATGGCACAACGCATAAAAACAGAGGAGAGCGTATGCCAAAGTCCTTGATCTTTGAATTGCCCAAAATCGTTGAGGAAGGCCGGAGAGAGGCACAACGGATATTGGAGCGGATTGGTAGCAGCACGCACATAGGGCTGCAAACCAACGAACTGGTGCTGCCTTCCAAAGACATCAGTGGCCTGTGGAAGGGGCAAGCGGCACAACTGAATTTCGGTAAAGAGTGGATCAACCGCTTGATTTATGGTGACAACCTGCTGGCCATGCAGGCGCTTATCGCCGGCGATGAGGCCACGGGACTTCCGCCGATGCGCGGCAAGGTGGATCTGATCTACATAGATCCGCCGTTTGACAGCAAGGCCGATTATCGGACCAGAATCAATCTGCCGGGGGCGGATATTGAACAGAAGCCTACTACAATCGAGCAGTTTGCCTATGCAGACACTTGGAAAGACGGAACGGTGTCTTACTTGAAGATGCTTTATCCCCGATTGGTCTTGATGCGCGAATTGCTTTCTGATAAAGGAAGCATTTATGTGCATATTGATTGGCACGTAGGGCATTATGTGAAGGTGTTGATGGATGATATATTCGGAAAGGAGAATTTTCGGAATGAAATTATATGGGGATATGATATTGGTGGACGAGGAGAAAATGAATTTGCTAAGAAGCATGATGTTATTTTTACTTTTGCTAAAAATCTTTCAAAAGCATTTTTTGATCCTACTCATATTTATATTCCTTATAAGACTCAAACTGAAGGGCGAAAGAAGCCTCTGATTTCATTAGAAAAACTACAACGGGGAAAAATTCCGACGAATGTTTGGACGGATATTCCTGTAAATTTAGTAATGTCCCAAAGAGTAAATTATCAGACGCAAAAACCTGAAAAGTTATTAGAAAGAATAATTTATAGTTCTTCTAACGAAGGTGACCTCGTTTGTGATTTCTTTGGTGGTAGCGGTACTGCGGCTGCGGTGGCCGAACGCTTGGGACGCCGCTGGATAACGACCGATATCGGTAAACCCGCTACACTCGTCATGCGCAAGCGGTTCATTGACCAAAAGGTAAAGCCGTTCCTTTATCAGTCCATCGGGGACTATCAGAAAGAAGTCTTCGGCTCCAGCAAGCTGTACAGACGCATCGGCGACTTGAGCCGCATCGTCATGCAGCTCTATGGTGCCATTCCCTTTACCGAAGAGCAACTGAACGACCGGAATTGGGGACATGTGAAGGCCGAACGTGCCCTGGTGCTGGTAGACAGTCCCAACAAGCTGACCGGCATGGCCACCGTCCGCCGGGCCTGCGAAGCACGCAATACCCTGCTGGGTGGCGGTTGGCGCAAGGCGGTAGTGCTGGGTTGGAACTTTGCTTTCGACGTCAGCCGTGCCATCATGCAGTACAAGGACGAGGTGGATGTGCTTGTCATTCCGCCCGACTTGCTCGACAAGCTCTCGAAGAAAGGTTACGACAAGCTGGTGCGCGAAGGATCCGTACGCTTCAGTACGTTGCAGTATCTGGTTTGCAGGCCCATGCAGATCCGTCCTTTCTCGCAGGAGGTGGACGAATTGCAGGTTGTTCTTGACAACTATGTCCTGCTTTCGCCCGACAACATCCCGCTGGACGACAAGGATAAGGAAAGGTTGAGGCAGGTAATCCGTCTCGACCCTTTGGCCCTGATTGAGTACTGGAGCATCGACCCCGATTACGACGGCATCACCTTCCGAAGCCTTTGGCAGGACTATCGTGAAAATACGGCCAACGACGGCGACCCCTTGCATTGTGTCTATCGGGCCATCCTTCGCGTGCCGCGTAAAGCGGGAAGGCGGACGGTCTGTGTGAAGGCCGTCGATGTATTCGGCTTCGAGAGTATGGTTACTGAAACTTTATAAACCTGGTAATGAGAATCAACATGAAAACAGATATTTCCCTTGAACTGGCGGCCCGCCTGTCGGAACGGGTGAACCGTGCCTTCGAAAGCGGTGAGATGTTGCAGGCGGTATCGCCCGTTACGGCAGATTTGTTGAAATACTGGTTTACGGAACCCTACTTCAGTGAACGTGCCTGCAATTTCCATTCAGGGCAGCGGCAGGCCATTCTGAATATCATCTATTTGCACGAAGTAGTGCGCATCGCTTCGGTGGCCGACATCTATCGGGAGGTGGCCCCCGACCTGCTGGCCCAGGCCGACCTGAACCTGCTGGCGGCTGAAAAATACAATTTGCCCAAGTATGCCGTCAAGATGGCCACCGGTACGGGCAAGACGTGGGTGATGCACGCCCTCCTACTTTGGCAGTTGCTCAATGCCCGGCACGAAAGCGAGCCTTCCGGGCGGTATACCCGCAATTTCCTGATAGTGGCTCCCGGCCTGGTCGTGTACGACCGTCTGCTCGACGCCTACATGGGGCGTCTGGATCCGGAAACCAACGAGCGTGATTTTGATACCAACGATCTATGTCGCAACAGTGACTTGTTTCTGCCTTCGGTCTATCGGGATGAAGTGTTCGGCTTCTTGCGCAACAATGTGGTGAGCAAGGAAGAGGGCATCGGTCGCAAGACCACGGCCGACGGTCTGGTGGCATTGACCAATTGGCATCTGTTCCTTTCGCAGGATGCGGATGCCGAAGTGTACGACGAGACTTCGCCGGAGGTGATTGTTGAGGACTTGCTGCCCTTGCGTCCGGGTAGCAGTGCGGGCAACTCGCTCGACGTGCTCGACCGAAAATTCTTGCGGGGCGAAGAGATGGACTATCTGGCTTCTCTGCCCGGACTGATGGTGGTCAATGACGAAGCGCACCACATCCACGAGAACAGAGTGGCCGGCGAGGTGCAGGAAGTGGAATGGCAGAAAGGGCTGGATTATATGGCCCGCGGCAAGCAGGGGACCTTCTTCCAGATAGATTTCTCGGCTACCCCCTACGACACCAGCGGAAGCGGCAGCAGGAGGGTGAAGCATTACTTCCCGCACATCGTGACAGATTTTCCTTTGGCCGAGGCCATGAAGCAGGGATTGGTGAAGACCCTGTTGCTGGACAGGCGACAGGAACTGACCGAACTGGAAAGCCTTGACTACAGGGCGGTGCGTGACGAACGGAATAAAGTAGTCGCCCTGAGCGGAGGGCAGCGGCTGATGCTGCGTGCCGGACTGGCCAAGCTCCGTATTCTGGAAAATGATTTTGTGAAGTTGGACGCCGACAAGCATCCCAAGATGCTGGTGGTGTGCGAAGATACGTCGGTGACGCCTTTTGTCGGGCAATTCTTGATGGAAGAAGGGTTGTGCGAGGAAGACGTGTTGCGCATCGACAGCAATCAGAAGGGAGAGATGAAGGAACGTGAGTGGCTGCGCGTGAAGGAACGGTTGTTCAACGTAGACCGCTATGCCTCGCCCAAAGTTATCGTGTCGGTACTGATGCTGCGTGAAGGCTTCGATGTGAACAACATCTGTGTCATTGTGCCGCTCCGTTCGTCGCAGGCTCCCATCTTGTTGGAACAGACTGTAGGGCGCGGGCTCCGGCTGATGTGGCGGGAGGCTGCCTATCGGGAAAAGAAGGAAGAAGACCGTCGGAGGGTATTGGTGAAGCGGTTGCAGCCGACATCCTACCTTGACATGCTTTCCGTAATCGAGCATCCGGCTTTCAGTGCCTTCTACCGGGAACTGATGGACGAAGGACTGGCCGGTACGGATGAGGGCGAAGTGGCATCCGGGAGTGCCGTGGGCGATCTTGTCAAAGTGGGGCTGAAGGAAGACTATGAAGACTACGACCTCTTTTGGCCGGTGGTGATGCGTGATGCCGAGGAAGAGATTACTCCGGCTCAGATCGATGCCGCTTCCCTCTATCCATATACCGACTTTACCCTGGAATATCTGCGCGGCTTTCTGGCTACGGAGGGGGAAACGTTTGTGTCGGAATCAGTGATGGCTGAAACGCGTTTCGGAAGGTATGAAGTGAAGGCCGACCTGTTTACGGCTGCCAGTTACAATGAATATTTGCAGATGTTGTTGCGCATCGTGACGACGCGTATGGACAGGGTGGGAGTGCGTTCACTCCGTCCGTTTCCCACCTTGCAGATCAACCAGCCAGCTATTATGCGCATTCTGGACCGTTATATTCGTACGCGGCTGTTCGGCCAGCCGTTCGATCCTTTCAATGGTAATGACTGGAAAATCCTGTTGGCGAAGAACGGGGCAGTCACTTCGCACATCATCCGCGAGATGAGTGTGGCCATTCACCGGATGCAGCAGAGCGTGATGGTCAGTGAAGCGGTGGTCGAGAAGATATGGTTCTCGTCGGTTCCTGTCTTGCGCATCCGCGAGCATTACAGCCTGCCGTTGCAGAAGGTGATTTACGAGCGCGTGGGCTATCCGAGTAACCGGGGTGGCTTTGAAAGAGCTTTTTCTGAGTTTCTGGACAAGGACGGAGGGGTGGAACGTTTTCTGAAAATCAATGAAAGTCAGCATCCCTTTGCTTCGCTGTTTTACCTGCGCCAGGATGGTTTGTTGGCTTCTTACCATCCCGACTTCATGGTTTGCACGGCAGCACATATTTATATCGTAGAAACGAAAAGCGACGACCGCATAGCCGATGCCAATGTCAGGCAAAAACAGAAGGCGGCGGTGGAATGGTGCAGAAAGATCAATACGCTGAGTGCTGCCGACCGGATGGAACGGGAGTGGGAATACATCCTTTTGCCGGAGTCGGCCTTTTATTCCTTGGAACGCAATGGGGCGACGTGGGAGGAAATGTGCCGGCTGAACAAGGTTTCCGATGCCCTGATGAAAGGGGAGCTTTTTGAATAGGAAGGGAAAATCATGGGACGGGATTTGTACATTCCAGTTTTAAACCATATTTTTGCGACCAACCATCATTCCTTTACGCAACATGAAACGACTGAATGTATTCTTTTTCTGCCTGCTGGCGCTGATGAGCCTGGCGGGTCATGCCCAGGAGAAGCAGGGCGATGCCAACGGTTATATTGTCAAAGTCGGCGATCAGGCTCCCGACTTCACGGTGAAACTCACGGACGGGCAAAGCGTGAAGTTGTCCAGCCTGCGCGGCCGGGTGGTCATGCTTCAGTTTACGGCCAGCTGGTGCGGTGTGTGCCGCAAGGAGATGCCGTTCATCGAGAAGGACATCTGGCAGAAGCATAAGGACAACAAGGATTTTTACCTGGTGGGCATCGACCGCGACGAGCCTTTGGAGAAGGTCATCGCGTTCGGGAAAGCAACGAAGGTGACCTATCCGCTCGGCTTGGATCCGGGTGCGGACATCTTTGCCCTCTATGCCCAGCGTGAGGCAGGCATCACCCGCAATGTGCTGATAGACCGTGACGGGAAGATCGTCATGCTGACCCGCCTCTACAATCCCGAGGAATTCCAGCGGCTGGTCGGGAAGATTGACGCGATGCTGGCCGGGGACTGACGGTCACGCTTTCGGGCGCAGCCGGGCCAGGTAGTCGTAGTGCTTGCCCTCCTTGACGAGTTCGGCCGCAAAGCCGTTCTGCGCGGCATAGAGGGAGAGGGTCTGGAAGTCGATGTAGAGCCAGTCGAACGGATCGCCTTCCACCTGCTTGTATTGCATCCGGAAGTCTACTTCGCCGTAATAGTCGCCTGCGATGTCGATGACGAAACTGCCGTCCTCGTCTTCGTACAGGTAGCGCAGGTCGCTGGAGTCCATCAGGATGCTGCCGCCCGGGCGGAGCAGCTGTTTGGCCTTGTGGAAGAAGGCGGGCAGGTTCTCCAGGCGGCCGATGATGCCGGAACCGTTCATCAGCATGAGGAGGGTGTCGTAGGCTCCGCAGAAGCTGTCGCTGAAGAGGTTGGCCTGCGTGGCTTGCCCCACTCCCCGCCGGCGCATGGCTTCCACCGAGAGCGGGGAGATGTCGATGGCTTCCACTTCCTTGCCTGCCGCCTGCAGGGCCAGGCTGTGGCAACCGCTTCCGGCTCCCACGTCGAGGATGCGGCCGGAGGCCAGTTGCAGGGCGGTCCGTTCCAGTGGAGACATCTGCTTCTCGGTGCGGAACAGGGTGCGGACGGGTATCTCATCCTCGTCGAACTGGGAGGAGAACACACGCAGCTTGTCGGCTTTCCCGTGCTCCAGGTAGTCGAGGATGGCGGCCCCCATGGGGTCTTTGTCGGCTGTCAGCAGGTCGGTCTGTATCATTTCTTATGTCGGTTGGCCCGCTTGCGGCGGATTTCAGCTTTCATTTTGGCGGCTCCCGAGTTGTGGAGGCCGGTGATGTAGGTTTTCTTCTTGGCTTTGGTCTTCACTTTGGCTTCGCCTTTCGGCTTTTCTTTCTTGCCCTTGAAAACGATGCCGCCCATCATGGCGTCTTCTATGCTCATAGGTCTGGATGTTTGGAGGTGAAAAATAAAGTTATCGGGCGGGGAGGATTTCTATCCAGTAGTCGTCCGGGTCGTTGATGAAGTAGAGGCCCATGGCGGTGTTCTCGAAGCACACCCAGCCGTTCTCCTTGTGGTATTGGCGGACGGCATCGTAGTCGCCGCTGACGCGGAAACACAGGTGGCTTTCGTTTTCGCCCAGTTCGTAGGGCTGGGTATGGTCTTTCAGACAGGTGAGCTCCAGCAGGAAGGGGCTGCATCCGTCGGTCAGATAGACGAGGGTGAACGAGCCGTCGGCAGCTTCCTTGCGGTGGTCCTCCTTCAGCCCCAGGGCTTTTTCGTAGAACGTGATGCTGCGTTCGAGGTTGGTGACGTTGATGTTGAAATGGTCGAATTTGCTTTTGATTTCCATAATTGTTCTAAATAAGGGTTTGTCAGGTACATGGAACCACAGATTACACGGATTTTCACAGATGATAAATTAATGAACAAGTAAAACAATCTGTGAAAATCCGTGTAATCTGTGGTGTTTCATATCTCCTTTGGGTTTATTTCATCTGTGCCTTCACGATTTCGCCGATGTACATGCGGGGCTGGCCTTCCAGCGGTTCCTGCGAGGGCAGTTTCTTGCATTCCAGTACGACGGTGGGTTCCTGCTGTCCGTTGGGGTAGAAACGGACGGTATAGGTCTCAGCCCGGTCGAGCAGTTCGTGAGCCTGGTCGGGCGAGAGGAAGGTGTAGATGACGGCCTTGCCCGACATCTTGCCCAGCGAGCCTCCGGCGTTGGCGGTCATCATGGTCTGGTTGAAGGCATCGGTACCAATGACAATCACCAGTTTGCCGGCTCCGATCTGGATGGCGTCGGCGGGCACCTGGTCGGGAGCCACTTCCTTGTAGGCCGTCTGCTGGGGAGCAGGGGCGGCAGGCTGCTGCTGTACTTCGGCCGCAGTGGCGGGAGCTTCGGCCGGAACTTCGACGACTTGCTTCTTGGCTTCGATGACCGTCGGGCCGGCGTTGACGATGGCTTTGCTTTCTGTCTTTTCTTCGTCCTTGCCGTCATCCTCGTTGTCGCTCTTCACCGTAATCTGGTCGATGCTGGCGGCACTCAGGGCTTCGGTCACTTCCGTGCAGAGGGCGTCGGCAAAGTCTACCGTCTTTCTGCGCCATTTGGCCAGTCCCAGTACCAGTTTGGTCTGGCTTTTGTTCAGGGCATATTTGTCGGTAATCCATTCCTCGGCTACATATTTCTCCTGGTCGCGGCCTTCGCGGTAGGTGTAGCGTATCTTTTCGATGCGGAACTCGCACTGCTCGGGCTGGCAGAAGGCGCTGAGCTGGTAGGTGATGCGGGTGCGGTCCAGCGAGAGGGCGTTGGAGGCGAATACAATCCACTCTTCGCCCATGCCGACTATCTGACCCTTTTCCTTGTTGGTATAGACGACGCGGCTGGTTTCGTTCTGATTCTTCTTCAGGCGGAGCTCCATCCACTTCTTCATGCGTTCGAAGATTTCGTCCTGCGACATGCCGGGGATGCTGAATTCCTTGCTGAAGACCACTTTGCCGTCTTCTTCGGGAACGGCTCCGGCCAGATACTTGCTGTCGTCGCGCTTCTGGGCCTGGAGCACGGCGGGCAGGCACAGGCAGAAGAGTACGAACAGGATTTGTGTCATTCTTTTCATTGTGTACATATATTTTTAGTTAGATGTCAAAACGTTGGCCCCGCCGGTCGATGGCGAGGAAGCGGCAGCCGTTGGCTTCGGCCTGGGCACGGAAGGCGTTGCCGCCTTCGTAGTCTTCGCTGAAGTGCATGGGGACAAAGATGTGGGTCTTGATCCGTTCGACGAACTGCAGGGGGCCGCGCATGTAGTCACGACCCATCCGGCGGTCTACGGGGAAGAGGGCGACGTCGACGGCAGGGGCGACTTGCTGCAGGTCGCGGACTTCGGCCAGAAAGTCGCCTTCGGCCTTGCGGATTTCCTGCGGGGTGGACTCTTCGCTCCAGTGCCAGTTGTTGAGGTCGCCGGCATGGAAGAGGCGGATGCCCTGCAGGTCGAGGAGGAAGGACACTCCTACGTCGGTAGAGCCGAAGGCCTGGATGCGGAGGCGGTCGTCTTCGTAGACACTACCTTTATTTATATAGAAGGCATCGTCGGCCGAGGCGCGGCGGTGCTTCAGGATGTCTTTGGAGAAGATGTAACGGATGTCAGGCCGCTGGTCGCGCCAGCGGAGCACTTCGGGGTTGAAGTGGTCCGGGTGGAAATGGGAGGAGAGGACGTAGAGTGCGCCCGGCCGTTCCAACAGATGATCGCGGACCAAGCCTTGCCCCGGCTCGTCCGACGAGTCTTTCCAATAGTCGATGAGGACGGTCACTTCATCCGCTTCGATAGCGAAGCCGCTGTGGTATATGTAGTCCAGTTTCATGCTTTCTTCTTCGTTGCGATTGCAATATTACGAAAAAGTGGGCGAAACTCCGCTGCGGGTCGTATATTTTATTGATTTTTTTGAAAGCATGGGAAGAGGCAAAGCTGTATCGGATAAGAGGGGCTATGTTAACTCTCCTCCTTCCGGAAGGAGGAGAGTTTTTCAGATACTTTTGTCTGGATACGCCTTCACTGCCGTACGCCTCAGAGCTTCACCTCGTTTTCCAGCGCCTTGCCCTGCGTGAAGTCCCTGACGTTCTGCAGGGTGGTGGTGGCGATGTTGCTCAGCGCCTCCTGCGTGAAGTAGGCCTGGTGGGAGGTGACGATGACGTTGTTGAACGACAGCAGGCGGGCCAGCGTGTCGTCGTCGATGATCTTGTCCGAGCGGTCTTCGTAGAAGTACTGGCTCTCTTCTTCGTAGACGTCCAGTCCGGCCGAGCCTATCTTCTTGTTCTTCAGCCCTTCGATGAGGGCGTTGGTGTGGATCAGCTGTCCGCGGCCGGTGTTGATGATCATCACGCCGTCCTTCATCTTGCTGATGGAGTAGTCGTTGATGAGGTACTTCGTCTGCTCCGTCAGCGGGCAGTGCAGGGAGATGATGTCCGAGCTGTGGTAGAGCTCGTCGAGCGTGGTGTAGACCACCTGGTTCTCGCGGGCGAAGTTGTAGTCGGGATAGAGGTCGTAGGCCAGGATGTTCATGCCGAAGCCGCGCAGGATGCTGATGAGCTTCTTGGCAATCTTGCCCGTGCCGATGATGCCGGCCGTCTTGCCGTGCATGTCGAAGCCCAGCAGGCCGTGCAGGGAGAAGTTCCCCTCGCGTGTGCGCCATGCGGCACGGTGTATCTTGCGGTTGAGCGAGAGCATCAGGGCTACGGTGTATTCGGCCACGGCGTAGGGCGAGTAGGCGGGTACGCGCACCACGGTGATGCCACACTCGGCGGCGGCCTTGAGGTCGACGTTGTTGTAGCCTGCGCAGCGCAGGGCCAGCAGCTTGACGCCGTTCCGGGCCATGAGGTGGAGGACTTCGGCGTTGGCCGTGTCGTTCACGAAGATGCACACCACGTCCACGCCCTGCGTCAGTATAACGTTGTTCTTGTTCAAGTGTCCCTTGTAGAAGCGGAGTTCGAAGCCGAAGTCCTGGTTCTTTTCGTTGAAGGAAGCCTCGTCATAGGGCTTCGAACCGAAGAATGCGATGGTTGTTGCCATGGTTCATTGAGTTTTAGTTGGGTTGATTTCTGTTCTTTGTTATACAATAACAAACCTTGTACCGAAAATGTTTGTAGGAGAACGATTGAATACAGATGAATGACAAAAAGATAGCAATCGGCCGTTTTTGCTGACAGCGGCTTCGGACGAAAACGGCCGGATAGAGCGGAAAAAGGGGAAAACAGCCGCTCAAAACCCGTCGAAAAGCCGCTTTGGACAGGGCAAACTGCCGCTTTTCCCTCGTCGAATCGTATGTTTTCTGCGGGGAAAAGCATTGTTTTCTCTCGTTAAGTCGTATGTTTCGTGTGGGAAAAGGGTCGGTTTTGGCTGGAAAAGCTGTCACTTCCGCTTCGCTACCTCGTTTTTTCACTCTTTCCCCTTCTATTTCAAATGTAAGGATTTTGCTATCCGATTGTGCATCAGATGATAACGTGCTTCCTGCTTCGTTCTTTCGGACCGGCTCGTCCTTCGGGCCGAAAGAAGCGATTCTCAGGCGACAGGAAAAGCAAAGTGTCACTCTCTGACAGAATGTCAAGGCTGCTGGAAAGCGGATGCAGAGGGGGAAACGAATGCTTCCGTCTTTCCGTTTGTTTCATCGGAAACAGTTATGTCTTTCAATTATCGGGAGGCGTTTTCGTTGGAAATTTGCACAAAGCTATTGTCGGTGTGCAATTTTATTGTACCTTTGCGCCCGAAATCAATAAAAAAACGAAGAGATGAGAAAAAACTTGTTCATCAACATAGCGCTGCTGATGGTTTCTATCCCAACTTTCGCAGGAGGTTTCCTGACTAACACTAATCAGAATGTTTTGTTTCTGCGCATGCTGGCGCGCGACGCTTCGACCCGCATCGACGCCGTCTACTCCAATCCTGCCGGACTGGCCTTCATCGAGGGCGGCGACGGTCTGCATCTGTCACTGAACATCCAGAGCGCCTATCAGACGCGCCAGATAACGTCCACCTTCGCACCCTTTGCCTACGGTGTGCAGAATGGCGGCAATGCCACCAAGCTGTTCAAGGGTGAAGCTTCGGCTCCAGTCATCCCCAGCTTCCAGGCGGCCTACAAGAACGGCGACTGGGTGTTCTCGGGCAGCTTTGCCGTGACGGGCGGTGGCGGTAAGGCAACGTTCAACAGTGGCCTGGCCTCGTTCGAGTCCATCATCTCCATGCTCCCCGTCTTCGGTCAGAGCCTGGGCATCAACCGCTACAACGTGGATAGCTACATGGAGGGCAGCCAGTTCTTCTACGGCGTGCAGCTGGGCGTCACCTACAAAATCAACGAGTACTTCTCGGCCTTCGTGGGCGGGCGCATGAACTACGTGAGCAATAACTATACGGGCTACCTGCGCGACATCCAGATCAATATGCCGGGTACGGAGAATATGGTGCCGGCCTCGGATGCCTTCAAGGCCATGGCAGGCATGGTGGCCGACGAAACCCAGAAAGCCCTGCTCGCTAAGCTGGCCGACGCAACCGCCGACAAGGAGCTGGACTGCGACCAGAAGGGCTGGGGACTGACGCCCATCATCGGCCTCGACTTCAATTACAAGAAACTGAACGTCGGCGTGAAGTATGAGTTCAACACCAACCTGAATGTGGAGAACGACACGCGCATCAACACCACCGGCTTCCCTGCCTACGACCACGGCATCAACACGCCGAACGACATCCCCGGCCTGCTCACCGTCGGTGTGTCCTACGACCTGTTGCCAACGCTCCGTGCTTCTGTGGGCTATCACCACTTCTTCGACAAGCAGGCCGATATGGCCAACGGCAAGCAGAAGTTGCTTTCGGCCGGTACGAACGAATACCTGGCCGGCATCGAGTGGGATGTGCACAAGCGCATACAGATCAGCGGTGGTATGCAGCGCACGAAGTACGGCCTGACGGACGACTACATGGAAGACATCAGCTTCGTCACCAGTTCCTGGTCGTTCGGCTTCGGCGCGGGCATCAAGCTGGCCAAGAACTTGAACCTCAACATCGCCTACTTCTGGACCAACTACGAAGACTATACCCGCAACAGCAGCGACTACAACAACATGGCTCAGAAGCTGCAGAACATCGGCCTGCCCGAGTCCGTGGCTTCCCAGCTGCCCAAGCTGGCCGGTACCGACGTGTTCACCCGCACGAACAAGGTCTTCGGCGTGGGCATCGACTATAAGTTCTGACATTCTTTTCCCCTTTTTTGTATTTACTCAGAGAGGCTGCCGACGCTTGTCGGCAGTCTTTTTTCTGCTTCCGCCTGTTGTCTGTTTGCTTGGAAAAGTCTATCTTTGCACCCGATTTCAAAAGGAAATGCCGCCTGAGGCGGCCGTGTATTCTAGGACAACCACGTAAAAAACAGGAGTATGAAGCAAAAAGTATCCGTATCTTTTATGCTGATGGGCATTGTGTTCAACGTATGCCTCATCGCAGCCAATCTTCTCGAAACCAAGGTCATCCAGCTGGGCAGCCTCACCGTTACTGCCGGATTGCTGGTCTTTCCCATATCCTACATCATCAACGACTGCATTGCCGAAGTCTGGGGCTTCCGCAAGGCGAGGCTCATCATCTGGAGCGGCTTTGTGATGAACTTCTTCGTCGTCACGTTGGGACTGATAGCCGTGTCGCTGCCTGCCGCTCCGTTTTGGGAGGGCGAGGAGCACTTCAACTTCGTCTTCGGCATGGCGCCGCGCATCGTGGCGGCCAGTCTGATGGCTTTTCTGGTCGGTTCCTTTCTGAATGCGTATGTGATGAGCCGCATGAAGATAGCCAGCCGCGGGCGGAACTTCTCCGTGCGTGCCATTTGGTCTACCGTTGTGGGCGAGACGGCCGATTCGCTCATCTTTTTCCCCGTGGCTTTCGGAGGTGTCATTGCCTGGCGTGAGCTGGTGGTGATGATGGGCTTGCAGATTTTGCTGAAGTCGGCCTACGAGGTGGTCATCCTGCCCGTCACCATCCGCGTGGTGAAGGCCGTGAAGCGCATCGACGGCAGCGATGTCTACGACGAGGGCATCTCCTACAAGGTGTGGAAGGTGAAGGAACTCTGAGTGTTCCTATCTGGGTAAATCTGCGTGATCGTGGCTGTTTTTCTTAAGAATATATTCTAAAATAATTATTGTATATGAACCGTGATACTGCTTTGGTTGTGTTCAGCGGAGGACAGGACTCAACCACCTGCCTTTTCTGGGCCAAACGTGAATTCAAGAAAGTAGTTGCCCTGAGCTTCCTTTACGGGCAGAAACATCAGAAGGAAGTGGAACTGGCGCGACAGATTGCCGCAAAGGCCGATGTCGGTTTCGATGTCATGGATGTGTCGTTCATCGGGAAGCTGGGCCACAATTCGCTGACCGACACGACGATGGTGATGGACCAGGTGAAGCCGGCCGACTCCTTCCCGAATACCTTTGTGCCGGGCCGCAACCTGTTCTTTCTGAGCATTGCCGCCGTCTATGCCCGCGAGCGGGGCATCAACCACCTGGTGACAGGTGTGTCGCAAACCGACTTCAGCGGTTATCCCGACTGCCGCGACGCCTTCATCAAGTCGCTCAACGTGACGCTCAACCTGGCTATGGACGAGCAGTTCGTCATCCACACCCCGTTGATGTGGATTGACAAGGCCGAGACCTGGGCGCTGGCCGACGAGCTGGGTGTGCTCGACCTGGTGCGCCACGAGACGCTGACCTGCTACAACGGCATCCCCGGCGACGGCTGCGGACACTGTCCCGCCTGCAAGCTGCGCCGCGAGGGGCTGGAGAAGTATCTGGCAAATAAAAACATGTACCTCAAAAAGAAACCTCTTTAAACCATCCGAACCATGACCGAACTGAAAGACCAGCTGACTCTGCTGGGCCGCAAGACCGAGTACAAGCAAGACTATGCTCCCGAAGTGCTGGAAGCCTTCGACAACAGACATCCCGAGAACGATTACTGGGTGCGTTTCAACTGCCCCGAGTTCACCAGCCTGTGCCCCATCACCGGCCAGCCTGACTTTGCCGAGATACGCATCTCCTACATCCCCGACGTGAAGATGGTGGAGAGCAAGAGCCTCAAGCTCTACCTCTTCAGTTTCCGCAACCACGGTGCTTTCCATGAGGACTGCGTGAACATCATCATGAAGGACCTCATCCGCCTGATGAATCCCAAGTACATCGAGGTGACAGGATATTTCACCCCTCGCGGCGGCATCTCCATCTATCCGTATGCCAACTACGGCCGTCCCGGTACCAAATACGAGCGCATGGCCGAGCAGCGGCTGATGAGCCGGGAATAGTCTCCGCACCGACTGCCTGCCGCTCTCTCAGAGGGCGGCGGCAAGTTTGCGGACATTCGCCAGTCTCTCCAGAAAAGACTTGTTCGATTTGGCCTTTTGCATGTCGTAGTCGGCCTGTAGTCTGATCCAAATCTCTGCGTCAATGCCCAGTGCTGCTTCAAACAATAACGCATATTCGGTAGAAACAGAACGTTTTCCGTTCAGTATCTCGTTGAGTAATGTAGGTGAGATACCCATCTGTGCAGCAAGTTTCCGTTGGGACAGACCTCGATATTCTATTTCGTCCTTGATCATCTCGCCGGGATGAATGAGTTCCGATGAGGTCAGATTGTTAGCAATCATTTTGGGGTCAATGCCTTTCAGGGTTATCATATCGTTATTATTTATAATGGTTGGACAAATCTAATATATTGCATACGGTGATTATGGGCTCTTCTATGGTTTCGCGGACGGTAAATTCTATTCGATACTTATTATTCACGCGAATGGAAGAAATTCCTTCTTTATCTCCTTTCAGCAATTCATAATTCAAAGAGTTGATGGCTGCCAGCTTTTCAATGCTGGGAGCTGCTCTAAGATACTTGATACACTTTTGGTATCTCCTCACAATATCGGGCTGATAGCGATGTTTCTTGTCGCTGGTCGTCCCTTTTTCGTATAGTTCCTGCAAATAGGTTTCTTCAAATGTGACAGTCATGGCATTTCCTATTGTGCCTGCAAATGTATGGAATAATCCGTTTATTCACAAATAAGTGAACATATATTTGGCGGAATAATACAAAAAATGCCCTCCGCTGGCGGAGGGCATTCCCAAGTAAATCTATGGTCGGTGCAGGTTACCTGATGCGTCGGTAGCCGTATACGGCCAGGTCGCCGAGCTCTTCCTCGATGCGGAGCAGCTGGTTGTACTTGGCCATGCGGTCCGAACGGCTCAGGGAGCCGGTCTTTATCTGCCCGCTGTTCGTGGCTACGGCAATGTCGGCGATGGTAGCATCTTCCGTCTCGCCCGAGCGGTGGGAGGTGACGGTGGTGTAGCCGTGGCGGTGGGCCATCTCGATGGCATCGAGCGTTTCGCTCAGCGAGCCGATTTGGTTCACTTTGATGAGGATGGAGTTGGCACAGCCCATTTCAATGCCTTTGCGCAGAAATTCCACATTGGTCACGAAGAGGTCGTCACCCACCAGCTGGCAGCGGTGTCCGATGCGCTCGGTCAGTCGTTTCCAGCCTTCCCAGTCGTTCTCGCTCATACCGTCCTCAATGGAGTCGATAGGATACTTGTCGATAAGTTCCTCCAGGTAGGCTATCTGTTCGTCGGCGGTGCGTTTCTTGCCTTTGGCGCCTTCGAAGATGGTGTAGTCATATACGCCATCTTTATAGAACTCGCTGGAGGCGCAGTCCATGCCAATCTTTACATCCCGTCCCGGTTCGTAGCCGGCAGCACGGATGGCGGCCATGATGCTGTCCAGTGCGTCTTCCGTACCCTCCAGTGCGGGGGCAAAACCTCCCTCATCGCCTACGGCGGTGCTGAGGCCGCGGTCGTGGAGCACCTTCTTCAAGGCATGGAATACTTCGGCGCCCATGCGCAGGCCTTCACGGAAGGAGGGGGCACCTACGGGACGTATCATGAACTCCTGGAAGGCAATGGGCGCATCGCTGTGCGAGCCGCCGTTGATGATGTTCATCATGGGCACGGGCATCACGTACGTGTTCACACCGCCTATATACCTATATAAAGGAATGTCGAGCGCACAGGCGGCTGCCTTGGCCACGGCAAGCGACACGCCGAGGATGGCATTGGCACCCAGACGCGATTTGGTGGGCGTGCCGTCCAGTTGGAGCATCTTGTGGTCGATGGTCCGCTGTTCCAGTGCCGATAGGCCGATGAGGGCAGGGGCTATGATCTGATTCACATTCTCTACGGCTTTCAGCGTTCCCTTGCCGCCATAGCGGTGCTTGTCGCCGTCGCGCAGCTCCAGAGCCTCGTGTTCGCCAGTCGATGCGCCCGAAGGCACGGCGGCACGGCCCATGGCGCCGCATTCCAGCATTACGTCTACTTCTACAGTGGGGTTGCCGCGCGAGTCGAGTATCTCGCGGGCGGTGATTTTTTCTATTCTCATACTTTCCTTGTTTTGATGGTTTATTGTTCTGACGTTTCTTTTCAGATAACATTTTTCGGTGGCACAAAGTTCGGCGAAAGGACGTTTCTGTGCAATACCTACAATCGAGTATTTGGATGTGTGGGAAATACCAAAAACAGGCGATTGTGGGAAAAGTGATTTCTGCGGAACTTTGCAGCCGGAAATCAAGAGCAGAAAGAGATTGAAAACAACTACATTTACTTTATGGATGGCAGGTCTGATGTGCCTGCTGGGAATATCGGTGCTCCGGGCACAGGGGGCTCATGGCAGAAGACACGATGCAGGGAATCGTTGCCTCGTATCAGGTAAAATCACTTCTACGGAACAGGAAACGGTTGATTTCGCCACCGTCTATCTGAAGGGAACGTCCTATGGCGGCGCGACCGACGGTGAGGGACGCTTCCGCATCCATGCCCCCGCAGGCAAGTATACGTTGGTCGTTTCGGCCGTGGGCTACAAGACGGTGGAACGGCCTCTCACCTTGGATAAGGACGGTGCGCACGGTGTGGACATCACCATCACTCCCGACGTACAGCAACTGGAAGAGGTGACGGTCGTCTCTACGGGTGTGAGCCGTGTCAAACGTTCGGCCTTCAACGCCGTGGCGGTAGACACCCGCGAACTGCAGAATACCACCAAGAACCTGAGCGAGGCCTTGGCCAAGGCTCCGGGCATGAAGCTTCGCGAGTCGGGCGGGGTGGGTTCGGATATGCAGGTGATGATGGACGGATTCAGCGGCAAGCACGTCAAGGTGTTCATCGACGGCATCCCGCAGGAGGGCACAGGCAGCTCGTTCGGTCTGAACAACATCCCCGTGGGCTTTGCCGAACGCATTGAAGTATATAAAGGTGTGGTGCCCGTAGGTTTCGGTACCGATGCCATCGGCGGTGTCATCAACATCGTGACAAAAAAACAGCGCCGCCGCTGGTTTGCGGACGCTTCCTATTCCTACGGTTCGTTCAACACGCACAAGTCCAACGTTCGCTTCGGGCAGACCTTCCGCAATGGATTTACCTACGAGGTGAATGCCTTCCAGAACTATTCGGACAACGATTACCACGTCGACGCTCCTGTGCTGAACTTCGAGACAGGCAGCTTCAACGAGAAGGAGCTGGTACGCGTCCGCCGCTTCAACGACACGTATCACAACGAGGCCGTCGTCGCCAAGGCGGGCTTTGTGGACAAGCCGTGGGCCGACCGCCTGATGGTGGGCTTCATCTGGTCGCACATGTACAAGGACATACAGACGGGTGTCCGCCAGAAGACCGTCTTCGGCGAGAAGCATCGTTACGGCCATTCGCTCATCCCTTCGGTGGACTACAGCAAGCGTAATCTGTTGTTGAAGGGACTCGACCTGACGTTGTCTGCCAACTATAACCGCAACGCCACCACCAATGTGGATACGGCCCACTACAAATACAACTGGCTGGGCGAACGCTACCCGCTGAACACGCCCGGCGAACAGTCGCGCCAGTACAGTCGTGCCGACAACGACAACTGGAACGCCACGGCCACGCTGAACTATCGCCTGGCCCGCATACATACGTTCACCCTGAACCACGTGCTCAGCACTTTCCACCGTGACAACACGTCGCTGCTGGCTGCCGAGGCACAGACCGACCCCATTGCCAAAGAAACGCGCAAGAACATCACCGGCCTCTCTTACCGCCTGATGCCGACCGATCGCTGGAACCTCTCCGCTTTTGGCAAGTACTACCGCCAGTATGTGGCCGGCCCCATGGCCGAAGACGACACCGGCAGCAACTATGTGCGCACCGACCGGACGGTCAGCTCCTGGGGCTATGGTGCGGCCGGCACTTACTTCGTGCTCGACGGTCTGCAGGCCAAGCTGTCTTACGAGCGTGCCTACCGCCTGCCTACCATCGAAGAGATGTTCGGCGACGAGGACCTGGAGAGCGGGCAGATCAGTCTGCGCCCCGAGAGCAGCCACAACGTGAACTTCAGTCTGAGTTACAGCAAGACCTGGGGCCGCCACTCCGTCTACGTGGAGGGCGGGCTGGTGTACCGCGACACGCACGACTACATCCAGCGCAACGTGCAGGACCTGAGCGGCGGCAAGGAGAACGCCACCTACATCAACTACGGGAACGTGCTGACCAAGGGCTACAACCTCTCTGCCCGCTACAGCTTGGGACGCTGGCTCAGCCTGGGCGGCAACTTCACCCAGATGGACGTGCGCGACAATGAACGCTACCAGATAGGCAGCACGGGCAACGCGGTAGAGAACTTGGGCTACCGCTCGCGTATGCCCAACGTGCCCTATCGTTTCGCCGACTTCGACGCCAACCTTTACTGGCACGACCTGGGCGGACGGGGCAATGTGCTGACACTGACCTATGACAACCAGTGGACGCATGCCTTTTCCTATTATTCCGAGGTCATCGGCAGCAGCAGTGACTACATCGTCCCCAACCAGTTTGCCCACAACCTCATGTTGAGCTACAGCCTGAAGGGCGGCCGTTACAACTTCTCTGTGGAGTGCCGTAACTTTACGGACGAGGACCTGTATGACAACTTCAGCCTTCAGAAGGCCGGACGGGCGTTCTACGGCAAGGTACGGGTATATTTCGGTGATTGATTACGCTCCGCAAAAAGTTTTGGCTGACTGAAAAAGAGCTAATTTATAAATATAAAATGAAAAGAAGAAGATGAAAAAGAACAAGAACTATTTACTGACAGGCCTCTTTGCCGCCACGCTGGCTGGTATGGCCTTGGCCTCCTGTTCGGAGGACGAACCGAATAACGGAGGCAACGGTGATGAAGCTGCCAAGGGAAACTACGTGATAGCCGCTACTGTGACCAGCAGCAGTACCGATACCTACGTGCTGCTGACTGTTCCCTCGCTCGACGAAGGCGAAGTGACTACCCAGGGCAATGGTCTGGTGAACGAAGGTGCCACTTATTGGGTATTCTATGGCAATCGGTATCTTTATGCCCTGAACTACCACCAGGGAGAGGCGGGTACCACACAGTCGTTTCAGATGGACGCCGTTGGTGCGCTGGAGAAACGTTCGCAGGAGTACTACGTCAATCGTTTCACCACCTACGGTCTCTACGACCGCTACATTATGACCACTTCCACAGGCGACGGTCCTTCGGAACTGAAAGACGAGAACGGCTATGTGCCCCAGTCGTTCTTGGCTTCGTATCTCGACGTGGAGAACCAGACCTATACCAGTAATTCCGTCACCGTTTCGACACCTTTCCTTTCCGAGAACTTCCTGGGCAACGGCGAATATGTGACCTTGGCCGGGCTGGAGCAAGTGGGCTCGAAACTCTATGCCGCTGCTGTGCCCATGGGCCTCAGCCAATATAGTTGCATGCAGAAGAACGAGGACGGTAGTTACAAGTGGGTGCGTAGCGGCTATGAGGACCTTATCAAGACCGAGTCCGGCGGCAGTGGTAGTGGTTCATACGACAAGGACGAACTCCAGTGGACCCAGTATCCCGATGAATGCTGGATGGTCGTCTTCACCGACCAGACCTTGACAGAGTATAAGCTGATCAAAACTGACAAAATCAGTTACGCCTGCGGGCGCAACAAGTCGCAGTACTACCAGATGGATTGGCTGGCAGACGACGGTTACGTGTATGTCTTCTCGCCCTCGTATGCCAAGACCATGAAGGACGTCCGTCAGCAGACCACTCTGCCTGCCGGTGTGGTACGCATCAACACTACGACCGAAACCTTCGACGATGCCTACTACTACAATCTGGAGGAGAAGGCCGACGGCGCTTCCTTCCTGCGCAGCTGGTACATCGGGGGCGACTACTTCCTGTTGCTGATGTACGACAAGGCTATTACCGCTTCGGACAAGGTAGCGAACCGTTTGGCTGTGTTCAACGTTACTAATGGAAACTTGTCCTACGTCGGCGGACTGCCCGATGATGTCAGCGGCTTCGGCAACACGCCCTACATGGAGAACGGTTCGGCCTACATTGCCGTGACCACCGCTTCGGGCTATCCCGCCATCTACCGCATCGAACCGTCTACAGCCACGGCTACCAAGGGACTGGTCGTAAAGGCAACATCGCTCAACGGTGTGGGGCGGCTGGAAGCGGAATAAGGACTGAATTTTGTATCTTTGCGCTTTGAATAGAATAAGATTGTATGAAGAAAACAGTTAGAAACATACACCTGTGGCTGTCCGTACCCTTCGGACTCATCATCATGCTGACCTGCTTTTCGGGGGCCATGCTGGTGTTCGAGAAGGAGGTGACGCAGTGGCTGCGTCCCGAAGTGTTCCATGTAGACCCGCAGGGGCGTCAGCCGCTACCGATGGATGAGGTGGTCCGTCGGGTATCGGCTACGTTGCCCATAGATGTGCAGGTAACAGGTGTCACCGTCTTTCCTGACAAGGGAAAGGCTTGGCAGTTGCCGCTCTCGAAGCCGTCTCGCGCATCGGTCTATGTCGATCCCTATACGGGTGAGGTGACGGGGAGTGCGGAGCGTCTGCCTTTTTTCAGTACCATGTTCCGTCTGCACCGCTGGCTGCTGGACAGTCGTCCGTCGGGCGACGGTGTGTTTTGGGGTAAGGTCGTGGTGGGCGTCAGCACGCTGCTGTTTGTCTTCGTGCTTGTTTCCGGTGTCATTATCTGGTGGCCCCGTACACGGAAGGCGTTGAAGAATAGTCTCAAGATTGCCGTCCGCAAGGGTTGGCGTCGCTTCTGGTATGGCCTGCATGTGGCGGGTGGCATGTATGCCTTGCTGTTGCTGCTCGTCATGGCTCTGACAGGACTGACGTGGTCGTTCAGCTGGTATCAGACGGGATTTTATACCTTGTTCGGCGTGGAGATGAAGCCCAGCATGGGACATGGCAATGCGGCCATGAATGCCTCGTCCAAAGGAGGGGATGGCAAAAGACACGGCAAGAAGGAACATGCCGGTGCAGGGACATTCGAACGGTATGCCCACTGGCAGGAAGTGTACGATGCATTGGCAGCTTCTCATCCCGGTAGCCGTGAAATCAGTATCGCCGACGGTTCGGCCAGTGTCACGGCCAATCGTTTCGGCAATGTGCGGGGCGTGGACCGTTATCAGTTTGACCCTCGTACCGGCCGGTTGACCGGTAGCACGCTCTACCAGGATTTGGACGGTTCGGGCAAGATACGCGGCTGGATATATTCTGTACACGTGGGTAGTTGGGGTGGATTGCTGACCCGCATATTATGGTTCCTTGCTGCCTTGTTGGGAGCTACCTTGCCGCTGACAGGCTATTACTTGTGGATCAAGCGCATCGGGCGCAAACGCCCTGCTGCATAGGCGGATAAGGGAACAAAAACAATGGCGCGGGCTACACGCAGATGGAGCAGAAGCTCTTCTCTCGTGTAGCCCGCGTTATGTTTATGCCGTCGCAGGATTTAATGCTTCACACCCGACAGGATGGCATTGATGGCTTCCTCCGTTCCGTTGAAGGGACCGTGCGATTGCAGCTTGATGGTACACATGGCTGCGGCAAAGCAGCCGGCCTCTTCGTAGGATGCGCCTTGGCTGCGTTTGTACAGATAGCCGGCCATGTAGGTGTCGCCACATCCGGTAGCGTCTACTACCTGAAGGGTGGGGTAGGCGGGGATGTCGTAGAACTGTCCGCCGCTGTAGATGAGTGAACCTTTGTCGCCCAGCGTCAGCAGGACGGTCTTCACGCCCCAGTCTGCAATGAGCAGTGCCGCTTCGTGGGGTTCGCTGCATCCGGTCAGCACTTCCATTTCGCTCTCGTTGGCTTTCAGGGTGTGGATGTATTTCAGTGCCTCTTTCTTTTCTGCCCAGTCTACCGGATAGACTTTTTCGTTCTCCACCTTGCGGAGGAATCCCTGCACATCGGCAGCCAGTGTACTTTTGCTGGCCAGGTGTTTGATGACTTCCAGCGAGAAGTCATCGGCCAGCAGGGTACCTAGGTGGATGATGTCGGCCTGTACGTCCTTCAGGTCTTCGATGCAGAAAGGGTCGGCCTGCGCGGTGACCCGTTGACGGCGGTCGTTGGGATTGTCGCCATAGATATTTTCGAAACTGTGGGAATGGGCCGTGGGCACCAGCTTTACTTCGATACCTTCGTTGGTGATGTCATCGGCGGCAGCCCGGTCTTCTTCGGCCAGGGCAGTGACCAGCAGGAAGTCCTCGGCCTGCAGGCGGCTGACGGCTTTGGCAAAATAGAAGGCCGTACCTCCTGGCATGTAGACGGTGTTGCCGGGCGTAACAATTTTGTCACGGGTAATGTACCCGATGCAGCATAATTTATGGTTCATTCTATTCTCTTCTCTTGTATTCGGGCTGCAAAGGTACACAATATTTAGATTAAGTCTTGAAAACCGGAGGACTTTGTTTCAGTTTTCAAGTGAAAAAACGTTTTCGGTGCCGGGATTGGAGCTCAATTGCTGGATGACAGAACGTCTGGACGGCGGTCGGTACGCGTCCGGTGGGGCTTGTCGTCGATGGAATGGTGTATAATCCTCATGCCGGCCGGAATGGCCTTGCCGGTTCGTGTGGCGGCGGGAGTTTCGCTACTGGGAAAGGCGCCGGTAGCCATGTGGACCAGTACGGGTTGCATCAGCAGGTCGTCCGCGGATCCCAGTTCGCCCAATGTACCTCCATAGCTTTCGGAAAGGGTAAAGTCCGGCTGAAGTCCTTCGGCATCATAATCCTGATAGCCTTCGGCATTGCTCAGGTAATAGGTGGTGAGCCATAGTTCGAGCAGGGGAGCCTGTTCGTCGGTGTATCGTGCCTGGGCCACGTTCTTGCCAAAGGTGGCGGTGCCTACCTGATACAGGTTGCCCGTCAGATAGGGGCGCAGGCAGTTGATGACAATCTCCGAAGCCGAGGCCGTATTACCCGACGTCAGGATGTACAGGTTGCGGTAAGTGAGGTTGCTTCCTCCGGGCAGAAGAGAAGCATCGAAGTTATAGCTTTCTACGGTGGCAATCTTGTCGTTGGGCGTCATGTAGAGCATGGGTTGTCCGAGGGCGGTGGAAGGGGCAAGCAGCGTGGCTACCAATTGGGCCGTCGAAACGTATCCTCCCGGATTGTAGCGCAGGTCAAGAATGATGTCGTCGGGGTGTGTCGAGGCCAGTTGGCTGTAAAGTGATTGCCATTGGCTGCCATCTTCCTCTCCGAATTCATTATAAAGGATATAGGCCGCCGTGCGGTTCCCACTGCTGATGAGGCTTGTCTTCAGCAGGTTCTGCATCTCGACGATGCGGGGGGCAGGCATCTGTACGGTGCCGGTTGTATCCATCTTGGTCAGTTCGGCATTGTACGTTCCCAAGGTAAACTTATGGGCTGTCGTGGGGCTACTGACATATTTTCCGTAGTCGTTCGAGCCTATTTTGATGCTGTCGGCACCGATAATGAGGTCTCCGCGTTTCAGTCCGACTTCCTCGGCTGGCGAGTCGGGCTGTGTGTAGAGCACCTGCAGGGCATAATCACCGTTTTCAGCCTGGAGCATGACCGCTTCGTAGCCGTAAGTGGGGACTTCGCTCAAGGTTCGGGTGGTGGAAGTAGTCTTTACCGAGTCGATATGCGAATAGAGTACTCCGTTTTTCTTGTCTTTCTCTGATGCGGCAGCATTCAGAAACTGTTCTGGCGTCATGAAGAAGTCCAGTTCCGATTCGGCGGGAAGGTCCTGGTAGAAGAGGTAGTAGTCCTGCATGGTCTGGTACATCCACGTCTTCGAACTGATAAGGGCATAATATTCTCCAGAACGGTCTTCTCCGCAGGAGGTGAGGGCTGTCAGTGCGGCAAGGCATGCAGCTGTCAGGTATGATAAGATATTTCGTTTCATCATTTGAAATCTACAGCTTGATATATGGCACAAAAGTACAGTTTTTCGTCCAATAAACATCTTTCTATGTCGGACAGTTGGCTCATTTATTCTTTTTTAGAACGGATGGGCAGTGAATCATGCGAGAGAAAAGCCTTTGGCAGACAGGATGTCCAGCAACGGATTACAGGTGCTCCTTGAACCAGCGGACCACTGTGTCTATGATGGCCGGTTGGAACCAGTACAAATCACCATGTCCGGCTCCTTCTACTTCGATATAGTCTGCTTGGTTGCCTTTCTCGGTCAGTGCACGGTAGAGCTGTTCGCTCTGTATGGGAGACACCAGCTTGTCTGCCGATCCGTGCATGATGAGGAATGGAGGCATTCCTTGTTTGATATGACCTATCGGACTGGCTTCCAAAGCCTTTTGAGGATCACTGAGTATGCTTTCGCCGGCGAAATCGGCAAAGGCAGGGCCGTGTATCAGCAAAGCTTCGGTAACGGCCGGTGATTTATGTACTTCCTGTATGGCTTCGGGATAGCCTTCACCAATATTCATCAAGTTGCTGATGCCATAGATGGTTACTGCTGCCTGTACGTCGGATGAAACCTCTGTGAAGTCGCCTGTATCGAATTGCTTCTCTCCATTGGTGGTTCCCATCATCTGGGCTACATAGCCTCCTGCCGAGTCGCCTATGACACCGATGCGTTGAGGGTCAATGCCGAACTTCCGGGCATGTGCCCGCAGGTATCGGACAGCGGCTTTGGCATCGTTAATCAATGCAGGATAGCGATCGGGGACTGTTCTGTATTCTGCAGCTGCCACTACAAAACCGGCTTTTGCCAAAGCCATGCGCATTTCAATGAATTTTTCGTGGTTGGCAGAAGTAAATCCGCCTCCCGGATAATAAACAATGGCAGGCTTGGCTTCCTGGGTTCGTGGAACAAGCAGGGTCATCTTGAGGGGGCGATTGGCATTGCGTAGGGTAACTTGGGAATAGATGATATTGCTGATGACATCAATCTGACCTTCGGTTATCTCCACTTTCATCTTTTTCTTGCCTGATTGTTCAGAGGCACGTGCGGCATTCGGCAGGTAGGCAATGGATAGAAGTCCGATCAACAGGCAGGCTGTTACATGCTTTTTTGTTTCCATATTCTGTTTATCTATATAGGTTTGTTTTGATAGTCAAGATTAACAAGAATGCTTAATCCGAGGAAATGTATAAAAATAAATAAAGCCCACAAATTTGAAATTTGCGGGCTTTATTGTTTTCGCGGTGCGTACGGGACTCGAACCCGTGACCCCATGCGTGACAGGCATGTATTCTAACCAGCTGAACTAACGCACCAGATTTTTTATTGTTTCGTTGCCATCTCTCTCGATTGCGGTTGCAAAGGTAGACCTTTTTTCTGAATCTACAATAGCATCGGATTATTTTTTTTCGTGGTTTGCTTGAACAAGTAACCCTTATTGTCTTATATAGAGAGCGTTGGTGAAAAACGAACGAATCGACATTTAACTTTTATTTAGTATTCCCATTATTGGAGAGGATAGATTGTGCAAAAAGGACTGTCGATGTGGATAGCGAAACGAATGATCTCTGTTTTGAAACTTTGTGCTCTAAAAATTCGTTATTCAGTAATAAATGGTTATTTTTGCGGACTTAAAGAGAGAATATTGTAATCTGAAGGACAAAATAGGAGCGAATGAAAGTAGCGATTGTGAAATATAATGCCGGTAATGTGCGTTCGGTACATTGTGCGCTAAAGCGCCTTGGTGTAGAAGCGGAGGTGACGGCTGATGTGGCGAAGCTTCGTGCAGCCGACCGGGTCATCTTTCCAGGTGTGGGAGAAGCGGCCACAACAATGGAGTTTCTGCGTGCTTCCGAACTGGATGAAGTGATTAAGAGCTTGCGGCAACCTGTATTGGGTATTTGTCTGGGTATGCAACTGATGTGCAGGCATTCGGAAGAGGGAAATGTCGATTGTTTGGGAATCTTTGATGCCGAAGTAAAGCGTTTCTGTTCGGAAAGGCATGAAGACAAAGTGCCCCACATGGGGTGGAATACCATCGGACAGACCTGCAGTCCTCTGTTTCGTGGCTTTACTAAAGATGAGTTTGTGTATTTTGTTCATAGCTATTATGTTCCTTTGAACGAGGCTACGGCAGCAGAAACCGATTATATATTGCCGTTCAGTGCCGCTTTGCACAAAGATAATTTTTATGCCACTCAGTTTCATCCGGAGAAGAGTGGAAATGTGGGTGAACGGATTTTGAAAAACTTTTTGGAATTATGATAGAATTGATACCGGCCATTGATATCATAGGCGGCAAGTGTGTACGCTTGTCCCAGGGTGATTATGGCAGCAAGAAGGTGTACAATGAAAATCCGCTCGAGGTGGCACGTATGCTGGAAGCGGGTGGCATCAGACGTTTGCATCTGGTCGATCTGGATGGTGCGGCTTCCAAACATGTGGTGAATTATCGGGTGTTGGAGCAGATTGCTTCGGCCACTTCTTTAGTCATCGATTTTGGGGGAGGTGTGAAGAGTGACGAAGACCTTCACATCGCTTTTGAAAGCGGTGCGCGGATGGTGACAGGTGGCAGTGTGGCTGTGAAAGATCCTGATTCGTTCTGCCGTTGGGTAGAGCAATATGGCCCTGAACGCATTATTTTGGGAGCTGATGTCAAGGATTGTCATATTGCCGTGAGCGGCTGGAAAGAAGACAGTGATCTCGACCTGTTTTCCTTTTTAGACAGTTATCGCCAGAAAGGAATCACTCAAGTGATATGTACGGATATTAGTCGGGACGGAATGTTGCAGGGGCCTTCATTGGATTTATATAAGGAAATCCTGGCGCATGATTCTGATCTGTATCTTACAGCCAGTGGCGGTGTAGGTAATATGGACGATATTTATCGTCTGCAGGATATCGGCGTGCCTGCTGTCATTTTTGGCAAGGCTTTGTATGAAGGACGGGTCACGTTGGATGATCTGCGTCCTTTGCTTGAATGAGAAAATGATATTTGTTGGACAAGTAAATAATAGATAAGTTTGTGTTAGCCAAAAGAATTATTCCCTGTCTCGACATCAAGGACGGGCAGACAGTGAAAGGAACCAATTTTGTGAACCTGCGTCAGGCGGGCGACCCTGTAGAATTGGCTCGTATCTATAGTGAGCAAGGGGCGGACGAATTGGTTTTCCTTGACATTACGGCCAGTTTTGAAGGACGGAAGACATTTACGGATTTGGTCAGACGTATCGCAGAAAATATCAGTATTCCCTTTACGGTGGGAGGAGGTATTCACGAACTGAGTGACGTAGATAGGTTGCTGGAGGCGGGGGCCGACAAGGTGTCTGTCAATTCGGCCGCCATACGCCATCCGGAACTGATAGACGAGATAGCGGGCCACTTTGGCTCACAAGTCTGTGTGCTGGCTGTTGATGCCCGCCAGACGGCTGACGGTTGGTGTTGCTATCTGAATGGTGGCCGTGTGGAAACCGACAAGGAACTTTTCTCCTGGACAAGGGAGGCGCAGGAGCGTGGAGCCGGCGAAGTGCTGTTTACCAGCATGGATCATGACGGTGTGAAGACAGGCTATGCCAACGAGGCATTGGCAGCATTGTCTGACGGACTTTCTATTCCTGTCATTGCTTCGGGGGGAGCCGGTCGGAAGGAGCATTTTCGCGATGCCTTTCTGGTGGGTAAAGCCGATGCTGCGTTGGCAGCCAGCGTTTTTCATTTCGGAGAGATTAAAATTCCCGATTTAAAATCGTATCTTTGCGGCCAAGGTGTACCGATGAGAATCTGATGATTGTTTGAACCTTATTTTTAAATAGCTTTTAGAAGCGTGGATTATTAGTTGTCATGGACAAAATGGAAGTAAATATAGATTTCGACAAGATGGGCGGACTGGTACCGGCCATCATACAGGATGCTGACACTGCCAAGGTGCTGATGTTGGGCTTCATGAATCGTGAAGCATACGCTAAGACGATGGAAACAGGCAAGGTGACTTTCTATAGCCGCACTCGTAACCGTTTATGGACGAAAGGCGAGGAAAGTGGAAATTTCCTGCATGTAGTGTCAGTCAAGGAAGACTGTGACCAGGATACATTGCTCATTCAAGTTCATCCCGCAGGGCCTGTTTGCCATACCGGTACCGATACTTGTTGGGGGGAGAAGAATGAACAGCCGGTGATGTTCCTGAAGAAATTGCAGGACTTTATCAACGTTCGTCATAGCGAGATGCCCGAAGGATCTTATACAACCAGCCTTTTCCGTTCGGGAGTCAATAAGATGGCTCAGAAGGTGGGTGAAGAGGCTGTAGAAACGGTGATTGAAGCTTGCAACGGTACGGGCGACCGCTTGATTTATGAAAGTGCCGATTTGTTGTATCATCTCATCGTTTTACTGACTTCAAAAGGCTATAGTATCGAAGACATTGCCCGCGAACTGAAAGAAAGGCATGGAGCTGGTTGGAAAAAGCATTGATGGAGGAATGAGCGAACCGCTGATTAAATATAAAGATGTAGAGATACGTCAGCAGGAGTTGACCGTGTTGGAAGATGTCAATTTGGAGTTTTATCCGGGCGAGTTTGTCTATCTGATAGGCAAGGTAGGTTCGGGCAAGACCAGTCTCTTGAAAACTTTTTATGGCGAACTGGAGATAGCTTCCGGCAGTGCTGAAGTTTTGGGATATGACATGGGGCGTATCAAACGCAAGCATATTCCTCAGTTGCGTCGCAAACTGGGTATTATCTTTCAGGATTTTCAATTGTTGATTGACCGTCCTGTTTACGATAATTTGGATTTTGTGCTTCAGGCAACGGGTTGGAAACATCGTGGTGAGCGGAAAGATCGTATAGAGGAAGTCTTGCAGCTGGTGGGGATGAACAACAAGGGGTATAAGCTGCCTAACGAACTGTCGGGCGGTGAACAGCAGCGTATCGTCATTGCACGTGCCATGTTGAACTCTCCTCGCATTATTTTGGCCGATGAACCCACGGGAAATTTGGATGTGGAGACAGGAAGGGCTATCACGACATTGTTGCATCAAATTAGTGAACAAGGTTCATTGGTGGTTATGACGACCCATAATTTGCAGTTGCTTCGCGAATTTCCAGGCAAAGTGTATCGCTGTGAGAGTCACCGTCTTTGCCAGGCGGTAGAAGAGGAATAAAAATAGAAAATAAATAGTTTAACAACTTAACAAGAAGAAAAAATGAAAGTATTAAAGTTTGGAGGTACGTCGGTAGGTTCGGCCCAGCGGATGAAGGAAGTGGCCAAATTGATTACTGACGGCGAACGCAAGATTGTGGTATTGTCTGCCATGTCGGGCACTACAAACACGTTGGTCGAAATTTCCGATTATCTGTATAAGAAGAATCCGGAAGGAGCCAATGAAATTATCAATAAGCTGGAAAGTCAGTACCGCCGGCATATTGATGAACTCTATTCGACCGATGAATATAAAAAGAAGTGTCTGGAACTTGTTAAGTCACATTTTGACTATATCCGTTCGTACACGAAGGATTTGTTTACCCTGTTTGAGGAAAAAGTTGTACTGGCTCAAGGTGAACTGATTTCTACCGGTATGATGAATTTTTATCTTCAGGAGTGCGGCGTAAAGTCTGTATTGCTTCCTGCGTTGGAATTTATGCGTACGGACAAGAATGCTGAGCCTGATCCTGTTTACATTCGTGAAAAATTGCAGGCCCAGCTCGAACTTTATCCTGAAGCCGACATCTATATTACCCAAGGCTTTATCTGTCGCAATGCCTATGGCGAGATTGACAATTTGCAACGTGGAGGCAGTGACTATACGGCATCTTTGATTGGAGCAGCCATCAATGCTGAAGAAATTCAGATTTGGACTGATATCGACGGCATGCACAACAACGACCCGCGTGTAGTCGACAAAACGTCTCCCGTCCGTCAGCTCCAGTTTGAAGAGGCTGCCGAATTGGCTTATTTCGGAGCCAAAATTCTGCACCCGACCTGCATCCAACCGGCTAAGTATGCCAATATTCCTGTGCGCCTGCTGAATACAATGGATCCGTCTGCTCCGGGTACGTTGATTTTCAACGATACGGAGAAGGGCAAAATCAAGGCTGTGGCAGCTAAGGATAATATTACGGCCATTAAAATCAAATCGAGCCGCATGTTGTTGGCTTATGGTTTTTTGCGTAAGGTATTCGAGATATTTGAAAGCTATCAGACTTCCATTGATATGATTTGTACATCGGAAGTGGGCGTGTCGGTGTCAATAGATAATGTAAAACATCTGAATGAAATTTTGGATGATTTGAAGAAATATGGAACCGTTACTGTTGACCGCAACATGTGTATCATTTGCGTAGTAGGTGATTTGGAATGGGAAAATGTCGGATTTGAGGCCAAAGCACTCGATGCTATGCGCGACATACCTGTACGCATGATTTCTTTTGGTGGAAGCAATTATAACATATCCTTCCTGATACGTGAAGAAGATAAGAAACGGGCATTGCAGTCTTTGAGTGCCGCTTTGTTTGGTGAAAACTAAGAGGGAGAATAGGGACTGTATGAAAGGACATTTTCCTTTGGATAAATTCGGCGCAGTACGCACTCCTTTCTATTATTATGATACGGAGGTGTTACGCAAGACGCTGGAGACGATTCGTGCAGAAGTGGCACGCTATGAGAATTTTGTAGTCCATTATGCCGTGAAAGCTAACGCCAATCCTAAGGTGCTGACCGTTATTCGTGAGAGCGGCTTGGGAGTTGATTGTGTGAGTGGCGGTGAAATTCAGGCAACAGTGAAGGCGGGCTTTCCCACGGGTAAAATTGTATATGCCGGTGTGGGGAAGGCTGATTGGGAAATAGAATTGGGATTGGACTATAACATCTTCTGTTTCAATGTGGAGTCTATACCCGAATTGGAAGTCATTAATGAGTTGGCCGCTGCTAAAGGGAAAGTTGCTCGTGTAGCTTTCCGCATTAATCCCAATGTGGGAGCACATACGCATGCCAATATTACAACGGGATTGGCTGAGAACAAATTTGGTATCAGCATGAACGATATGGAAAAAGTAATAGAAATTGCAGCTTCGATGGAGCATGTGGAATTCGTCGGTTTGCATTTCCATATCGGCTCCCAAATATTGGATATGGGTGACTTTGTGGCTCTATGCAATCGGGTCAATGAACTGTTGGATAAGTTGGAGGCGCATCGTATTCGGGTCAGCCATATTAATGTAGGAGGAGGCTTGGGTATCGATTACCAGCATCCAAATCGTCAGCCTATTCCGGATTTTGCATCCTATTTTAAGACGTATGCTGATCATTTGAAGTTGCGCTCTTATCAGACGCTTCATTTTGAATTGGGACGTTCTGTGGTAGGACAATGTGGTTCGCTTATTTCTCGTGTACTTTACGTCAAACAGGGTACCAACAAGCAGTTTGCCATTTTGGATGCAGGTATGACCGATTTGATACGCCCGGCTTTGTATCAGGCGTATCACAAAATAGAGAATATTTCATCCGATGCTCCGGTACAGACTTATGATGTGGTAGGTCCCATTTGTGAATCTTCTGATGTCTTCGGGAAGGCAGTTGATCTCAATGCGGTGAAGCGTGGCGATTACTTGGCTATTCGTTCGGCTGGGGCTTATGGTGAGATTATGGCTTCCCGATATAATTGCCGTGAGTTGCCTCAAGGTTACCTTTCGGATGAATTTGTATAATAAAGAAGTTAGTGGATAGGTCACTAAAAATACTTTTGTTTAAAAAATGTTATAGTTAGGACAATATTAGAACTAACTTGCTATATTTGTAATGTTTTCAATTTTAAAAAACAAACAGATATGATTTCGGAAAAATTACAGAACGCTATCAATGAACAGATTACTGCTGAAATGTGGTCTGCCAATCTTTATTTGGCCATGTCTTTCTTTATGGAGAAAGAGGGATATAACGGTATGGCCAGCTGGTTGAAGAAACAATCGTTTGAGGAACATCAGCATGCTTTTGATATGGCTTCTTATGTCATTAAGCGTGGTGGAGCTGCTCGTGTGGATAAGATTGATGTAGTACCGAATGATTTCGGTACTCCGCTTGAGGTGTTTGAGCAAGTATATAAGCATGAATGCCGTGTATCGAAGATGATTGACGATCTGGTTGATGTCGCAGCTGCTGAACGCGATAAGGCTACACAGGATTTCTTGTGGGGCTATGTGCGTGAACAAGTTGAAGAGGAAGCCACAGCATCCAACATTGTTGAAATGATCAAGAGAGCAGGAAATTCAAACTTGTATTATGTAGATTCCAAGCTGGGTGAGCGTCAATAAGATTTGGTTTTATCCTTAATAAAATTAGCCCGGAGATGACAGATGTCAAGCTCCGGGCTATTTGTTTTGTGGGTATTCAACAGATTATTTCAGTACTCCCAATTCTTTGCCTACTTTGATGAAAGCTGCTATGCATTTATCCAAGTGGGCTTTTTCGTGTCCGGCAGAAATTTGTACGCGGATACGGGCTTGCCCTTTAGGTACAACCGGATAATAGAAACCGGTGACGTAAATTCCTTCTTCTTGCATGCGGGCTGCATAGACTTGAGATAATTTTGCATCGTAAAGCATGACGGCACAGATGGCACTTTGAGTTGGTTTGATATCAAATCCGGCAGCAGTCATCTGGTCGCGGAAATAATTTACGTTCTCAACCAACTTGTCGTGTAATGCATTGCTTTCTTTCAGCATCTTGAACACTTCAAGACTGGCGCCAATAACGGCCGGTGCAACTGAATTGGAGAAAAGATATGGACGGCTGCGTTGGCGCAGCAAGTCAATAATTTCCTTGCGGCCAGTGGTGAACCCACCCATGGCACCGCCAAAAGCCTTACCCAAGGTTCCTGTGTAAATGTCTATACGTCCGTATGTATTATATAACTCACTGACTCCGTGGCCAGTTGCTCCTACTACGCCTGCGGAGTGTGACTCGTCTACCATGACCAGTGCGTCATATTTTTCAGCCAAGTCACAAATTTTGTCCATCGGGGCTACGTTGCCATCCATGGAGAAAACACCGTCTGTCACGATGATGCGGAAACGCTGGGCTTGCGCTTCCTTAAGACAACGTTCGAGGTCAGCCATGTCGGCGTTGGCATAACGATAACGTTTGGCCTTGCATAAGCGTACACCGTCGATGATGGATGCGTGGTTCAGTGAGTCGGAGATAATAGCATCTTCTTCTGTGAACAAAGGTTCGAATACACCGCCATTGGCATCAAAGCAGGCGGCATATAGAATGGTGTCTTCTGTGTGGAAATAGTCGGAAATGGCGGCTTCCAGTTCTTTATGAATGTCTTGCGTACCACAGATAAAGCGGACGGACGACATACCGTAACCACGGCGGTCCATCATCTTTTGTGCGGCTGCGATGAGTCGTGGATGGTTGGACAGGCCCAGGTAGTTATTGGCGCAGAAATTCAGGACTTCTTTGCCTTTCACTGTAATAGCGGCTTGTTGTACACTTTCAATCAGACGTTCTTCTTTATAAAGTCCGGCGTCTTTAATCTCAGTAAGTGTCTGGCTGAGATATTCTTTCATTTTACCATACATAACATTTTTCTTTAGAGATTTCTGCAAATAGTTACATGTACTGCAAAGAACATCATTTTTATCGAAATAAACAATATCAGAAAGATAGAAATTCGAAAAAAAAGTGCGTATCTTTGCATGTCTTTATTAAATGAGACTCTCTAACTTTATAATTGTTCGAAATGAAAAATATCTTGGTAATTGGAGCTACCGGCCAGATAGGCTCGGAGCTTACGATGGAGCTGCGCAAGCGTTATGGCAATGAGCATGTAGTTGCCGGTTATATCACAGGTGCCGAACCTAAGGGGGAGCTGAAAGAAAGCGGCCCCTGTGCTGTGGTCGATGTGACAGATTATAGTGCTATTGAGGCTGCTGTAAAGGAATATAAGATTGATTCAATTTATAACTTGGCAGCTTTGCTTTCTGTTGTAGCCGAGAGCAAGCCCCGTTTGGCTTGGAAGATAGGCATTGACGGGTTGTGGAATGTTTTGGAAGTGGCACGTGTTTACCATTGTGCAGTGTTTACCCCAAGTTCCATTGGCTCCTTCGGTTTGGAAACGCCTCATGTAATGACTCCTCAAGATACAATCCAACGTCCGCGTACGATGTACGGTGTCAGTAAGGTGACAACTGAATTGCTGAGTGATTATTACCATACGAAATATGGGGTGGACACTCGTGCCGTTCGTTTCCCGGGTATCATTTCGAATGTGACCCCTCCGGGAGGAGGTACTACGGATTATGCTGTAGATATCTATTATTCGGCCGTAAAGGGTGAAAGGTTCGTTTGTCCGATTAAGGAAGGTACACTGATGGATATGATGTATATGCCGGATGCGCTGAATGCGGCGATTTCTTTGATGGAGGCTGATCCTTCTCGTTTGAAGCATCGTAATGCTTTCAATATTGCATCCATGAGTTTTGCTCCCGAAACCATTTATGCGGCCATCAAGAAACATGTACCCGATTTTGAAATGGTGTATGAAGTTGATCCGTTGAAACAGGCCATTGCGGATAGCTGGCCTGATTGCATGGATGACAGTTGTGCTCGTGCCGAGTGGGATTGGAAGCCTCAATACGATCTTGAATCAATGACCGTTGATATGCTTGAGAAGCTGAAAATCAAGTTTAACAAGTGATAGTGAGAGATCTGTCAGAATAATAAATATGAGAAAAATATTATTGGGAGTTTCGATGTTCGTCTGCGTGTTCGCTTGTAAGAACCCGAAGTCGAACATCGACTCTTTCCGTTCAATATCCGCTATGGTTGATTCGGCCCGTTCCGGGCAGGTCGATACATTGGTGGCAGAGCCAGTGGAAGAAGTACCTAAGCCAATAGAGGCGGATGAACTTTTCGATGATTTTATTTTTTATTATGCTACAGATACAGCATTTCAGCGGCAGCGTACAGTGTTTCCTCTGCCCTATTACAAAGGTGATACGCCGCTGAAAATTGAAAAAAAGTATTGGAAACACGATCCTCTGTTCGCTGATCAGACCTGCTATACCTTACTTTTTGACAATGAAGAGGATATGGAACTGGTAGGCGATACATCTTTGACATCGGTTCAGGTAGAATGGATTTATCTTAAAACGAGGACGATGAAGCGTTACTATTTTGAGCGCAACAAGGGTGTGTGGATGCTGGAAGCCATTAACTTGCGTAAGTTGGAAGATGAGCATGACGATGAGCAGGATTTTGCTTCTTTTTATGCACGTTTTGCTGTTGACAGTGTATATCAGCGGGAACATATTCATGAACCGTTGACATTTGTTACGGTAGATCCCGATGATGAGTTTTCTATTTTGGAAACGACATTGGATATAGATCAGTGGTATGTGTTCAGGCCAGCTTTGCCTGCTGACCGTCTTTCCAATATTGACTATGGTCAGAAGAACGATGATCATTCTTCTAACAAAATTTTGAAGGTTAATGGCATGAGTAACGGCTATTCGACAGTCTTTTACTTTCGGCGGAGAGGAGGAGAGTGGGAACTCTATAAATATGAAGATACAGGGATTTAATATGTTATGAAGAATTTTTCATTGTTGCCGCATAATACGTTTGGCATAGAGGCCACGACCGCTGAGTTTTTGGAATTTGCTTCTGAAGCGGATTTGAAGCAGTTGGTAGCCGATGGCATATTTTCCTTGCGCCCTTATTTTTGTATAGGCAGAGGAAGCAATTTGCTTTTAACTCAAAAATATTATGACTGGACTTTTCTTCATTCCGCGATTCGAAGCATAGAAGTGACTTATGAAAATCGGAATTGGGTGGAAGTACGTGTAGGCAGTGGTGTCGTGTGGGATGACTTTGTGTGTCATTGTGTGGAACAAAACTGGTACGGAGCTGAAAATCTTTCACTTATTCCAGGAGAAGTGGGAGCGGCCGCCGTTCAGAATATCGGTGCTTATGGTGTGGAGGTATGTGACCTGATAGATTCCGTTGAAACGATGGATGTCTATGGGGTAAAAAGAACTTATCGTGCTTCGGAGTGTGCATACGCTTATCGCGATAGCTTGTTCAAGTCTCCGTCCATGAAGTCGGTGTTTATCCTTTATGTAAATTTTCGATTAAGCAAGCATCCTTATTTTATCCTTGATTATGGGAATGTACGACAACAGCTCTCTCATGAAGAAAAAGTGACTTCAGGTGCTGTTCGTCAAGCTGTCATTGACATTCGTCGTAGTAAGTTGCCCGATCCTTCGGAACGTGGCAATGCCGGTAGTTTCTTTATGAATCCTATTGTTTCACGTGAGCAATACGTGGAATTGCACACGCGTTTTGCTGATATGCCTTGTTATGAAGTGGATTCTGATCATGTAAAGATACCTGCCGGATGGTTGATAGAGCAAGCCGGGTGGAAAGGACGAGCTTTGGGGCGGGCGGCTGTGCATGACAAGCAGGCATTGGTACTTGTTAACTTGGGAGGAGCTCAGGGAGCAGATATTCTGGCATTGGCTGAAGCGGTACAGAAATCGGTGGCCGATAAATTTGGGATTACCATTCGGCCGGAGGTAAATTTCCTCTAATGGAAGAAACTATTTAATTTTGATATAACAGTGGAATTGAGAATTTTGGGTAGTGGAACCTCGACAGGAGTACCAGAGGTAGGGTGTACATGTCCTGTATGTACTTCGGGTGATCCGCGTGACAACAGACTTCGAGCTTCGGCTTTATTGCATACGGATGAGGGGACGACAATTTTGATAGATTGTGGTCCTGACTTCAGAGAGCAGATGATGCGTTCATCGTGGTTTGGTGCCATTGATGGTGTACTGATAACGCATGAACACTATGACCATGTGGGAGGGTTGGACGACTTGCGTCCTTTCTGTCGTTTTGGTGAAATTCCCGTTTTTTCAGATACGTATACGGCAGAACATTTACGTATGCGTATGCCATATTGTTTTGTGGAACACAAATATCCGGGAGTACCTCGCATTGATTTGAACGAAGTAAAGGCTGGGAAGCCTTTTCTTATAAAAAATACAGAGATATGGCCTTTCCAGGTAATGCATGGTCGTCTGCCCATTTTGGGGTATCGGATCGGAGGGCGTTTGGGATATGTGACGGATATGCTCACGATGCCCTATGCTTCTTATGAATTGTTGAAGGGGATAGATGTCTTGGTGATGAATGCGCTGCGTGTGGAACCCCATGGCACACATCAATGTATATCCCAGGCCTTGGAAGCGGCGGCCCGTATTGGTGCCCGTGAAACTTATTTTATTCACATGAGTCATCATGCTGGTTTACATGCGGAGATTAGTCGTCATCTTCCTCCCCATGTGCATTTCGCTTATGATGGATTAAAAATAAAGTTTTAATTTTTTTTGGCGCAGATTTCGCTTCGTTAGCAATTTTGTTTATTTTTGCAAACAGAAAAGCTGGAGCGCCTATGAAGCCAACCCATTCGATACGAGTTAGTTTGATTGTGTGCATCGTGTTGATGTGCATGGCTTTTGGTGTGTATTCGTTTGTACGGCTCAATGCGTTGGACGAGCGGCGTGATTTCGATTTGTGTACTTTGGTCCCTCAAGATGTGGAGGCTGTATTTGCGACAGACAAACTGACGGACTTCATAGAGGCTATTGACTGTATGGGCTGTAGTCGTGACCATCATTTCCTTTATGCTTCCGATTTGTTTTCTTGCGTCAAGCGTTATCTGCGGATGTTGATGGAAAGAGAACCTCATGGCTTGAGTGGCCAGATGAACGAGATGCTTATCAGTTTCCATCCGTCTGATTTAAAAAATGACCAGGTGCTTTATTGTAAATTGGGACTTGAAGACCGCGAGATGCTGGAAAGCTATATAAAGCAATATGGCTCATCGAGTTTCCCTTCAAAAACATTCGGTTATCGGGGGCAAGAAATATCTATCTATTCTCTTTCCGACGGACGCTTTCTTTCGTTATGGATGAAACGCGATTTTTTGGTAGTCAGTTTTCAGAAGCGGTTGGTGGAGCAGGTTATCGACACTTGGAAAAGTGGAAAATCTTTGCTTCGTTTAGAAAATTTCCGTCCTGCTGTACAGGCCCGTCAGGAAGCTCGTAAGTCTGTTTTATTTTTGCGTTGGAAGAATCTTGGGGAAAGGCCACAGGCAGACTCGGCCGACTATCGGGATGTGTGGTTGGAGTTTGATATGAAATTGTCCGAAGAGGGAATTTATTGTGCGGGTGCGGCTTATGGCGTATCGGCAGCGGATACTTGTCGTTATGCTTTTGCCGGATGTCATCCTGTCGCAGGTTTTCCAGGAGTCGAATTGCCACAATCTACTTTATTGTATAGATGTGAAGCTTTGCCGGTAGACATGGCTGGCTGGCAACACGTTTTGAGTCATTGTGCTGCAGATTCGTTGACTGCTGCCGAGGGAGAACGTTTTGATCATTTATTGGTTGCTTATTTGTTGGAACACGCTCAGGGACAAGTTGTTTCTTGTTCGTTTTCTCCACTCGATTCTTCCTTTGCCAAGCCCAGGCAGGTATTGGGGATTGAGTTGAAGGATGTTGGGGCCGCTCAAAGGGATTTGCACACACTTTTGTATGATATTTCTCAAGGACAATATCCTTTTTATAAGAATTTTTCGGCTGTGACAGGAATTGGAGGCATGCGTCTTTACCGTTTGCCTTCCGGTTGTCTGATTGCAAAATTGGCGGCAGATAAGCGTGGACAAACTTATGGGTATGCTACTTTTTATCAAAATCGTTTGTTGATTGCTGCAGAAGAAGATGCTTTGGCTGCTTATGTCAAGGAATTGAAGCAAAAGAACTGTTTGGAACGTTCTCCTGTATATGGAGCAATGGTGGAACAGTTGTCGCCTGTTTATGATTTTGTGTTGATGGCAGATATGGAGACCATGGCTTTGAATCCTTTGCTCACAACAGGAATGTTACCCTCGTTTTTTGAAACGCATTTCGATTTCTTCCGTCATTTTCAGTTGGCAATCCAAGTTTGTCGTGTGGATGGGGTAATTTGTCCGAATATCGTTTTGCTTTATCGTTTGAAAGACGCAGTGTCGGAGTCCTCCTGAATGTAACGGCATGTGGATGAGATAATACAATGAGGGCATCCCATGGGGGATGCTCTCATTGTTTGGAAGCTGTTGCTTCCTCTTGTCCGTTTTTTGATTTCAGAAAGGCAGGTCGTCTGTTGAGTCTCCGCTTATAAATTCAGGAGCTGCTGTCGGTGCCGGTGGAGGTGTCGGCATGCCTGGTGCGGGAGCAGCGGTAGCGGTTGTGCCTACACGTTCCACTTTCCAGGCGCGGATGCTGTTGAACCAGCGGTCCTGCCATTGGCGGGCGTCGATATCGAAAGATACGGTCAGCTCTTCACCCATCTGGATGTTGAATTGTTCTATTTTGTCGGCGCCAAACACGTCGAAACACATTTTGCGGGGATATTGGTCGTGGTTTTCGATCACGTATTCCTGTACTTTCCATTCGTTGCCGTTCTTGGATGTACCGCTTCTAGGCTGCAGTATGGCAATAATTTTTCCTGTAAATTCCATTGTTATTGTTGCTTTTTCTAATTTTTGATGGGGCGAAGTTACATTTTTTTAGGAATATAGGAAGCATTCTTCCCAGTTTTTTCTCATCATATTCTTTGTCAGTAGGAAATTCTTTTGTTAACTTTGTGCAGCAAACGTCAACTTGAAGAGATAAAAAACTAAAATATTACGAAGATATGAGATTTATTGTGTCGAGCACTGCGCTTTCCGGTCATTTGCAGGCCGTTAGCCGTGTGATAAATTCGAAGAATGCCTTGCCCATTTTGGATTGTTTCCTGTTCGATTTGCAGGACGGAACCTTGTCTGTCACAGCATCGGACAGCGAGACAACTCTGGTTACCTCTTTGGAGGTGAACGAAAGTGACGCTGACGGACGTTTCGCCGTCACGGCCAAGACGTTGCTGGATGCTTTGAAGGAAATTCCTGAACAGCCGCTTTCTTTTGAAATCAATCTTGAAACATTGGAAATCAATGTGCAGTATCAGAACGGTAAGTATAGTCTGATGGCACAGAATGCCGATGAGTTCCCTCAGCTGACCCAGTTGGGCGACAATGCTGTTCGTGTGGAAATTGATGCACAGGTGTTGCTGAATGGCATCAACCGTTCGGTATTTGCCACGGCCGACGATGAACTCCGTCCTGTAATGAACGGTATCTACTTTGACATTACGACGGACGACATTACGATGGTTGCTTCGGATGGTCACAAGCTGGTACGGTGCAAGACACTGGCTGCCCATGGCAATGAGCGTGCGGCCTTCATTCTGCCCAAGAAGCCGGCCAACTTGTTGAAGAACTTGCTTGCCAAGGAACAGGGACAGGTGGTCATTGAGTTTGACGAACGCAATGCTGTCTTTACGCTGGAAGGCTATCGCATGGTGTGCCGTCTGATAGAAGGACGTTATCCCAACTACAATTCGGTCATTCCTCAGAACAATCCCTACAAGGTGACGGTAGACCGCCAGTCACTGATAGGAGCTTTGCGCCGTGTCTCCATCTTCTCTTCTCAGGCCAGCAGTCTGATCAAGTTGCGTTTGAGCAAGAACCAGATTACCATCTCAGCTCAAGATATCGACTTCTCTACTTCTGCCGAAGAGACACAGATTTGTCAGTACGAGGGCAATGACATGAGCATCGGCTTCAAGTCGACCTTCCTGCTGGACATCCTCAACAACATTTCCGCTGAAGAGGTGGTCATCGAGCTGGCCGATCCTTCGCGGGCGGGCGTCATCATTCCTGTGGAGCAGGAAGAGAATGAAGACCTGCTGATGTTGTTGATGCCTATGATGTTGAACGATTGAACAAACAAATAGCGAAAAAGGTCGGCAAGGCCTGCGAGTTGGCAAGACGCTAAAGCGAAAAAAGGACTTCGGTCAGGATGGCTTTATGGTCTTGTCAACTCGTTCGTTTGTCGGCTGTCAATAATGAATTGCAATATGAAACTGAATTTGAAGAATCCGCTGGTGTTTTTCGATTTGGAAACCACCGGTACCAATATCAATAGCGATCGTATCGTGGAAATCTGCTATCTCAAGGTATATCCCAATGGCAATGAAGAATCCAAGACGATGCGCATCAATCCTGAAATGCACATTCCCGAAACCGCTTCGGCCATTCATGGCATTTATGATGCCGATGTAGCCGACTGCCCTACCTTCAAGGAAGTGGCGCGCAGTGTGGCCAATGACATCGAGGGATGCGACTTGGCCGGCTTCAACTCCAACCGTTTCGACATTCCTCTGCTGGCCGAAGAATTCCTGCGTGCCGAAGTGGACATTGACTTGAGTCGTCGTAAGTTTATTGACGTGCAGGTCATCTTCCACAAGATGGAGCAGCGTACGCTTTCTGCTGCCTACAAGTTCTATTGCGGCAAGAATCTGGAGGATGCCCATACGGCTGAAGCCGATACGAGGGCTACTTACGAGGTGCTGATGGCGCAGCTCGATCGCTATCCGGAGTTGCAGAACGATGTCGCTTTCCTGTCCGACTATTCCAGCTTCAACAAGAATGTGGATTTTGCAGGTCGCATGGTTTACGATGACAAAGGGGTGGAAATCTTCAACTTTGGCAAGTACAAAGGCATGCCTGTGGCCGAAGTGCTGAAGCGCGATCCGGGTTATTATGGCTGGATATTGAACAGTGACTTTACGTTGAACACCAAGGCCATGCTCACCAAAATCCGCTTGCGTGAGTTGGCACATAAATAAATCAGAGAGGCTTTCCGATTATGACAAATGTATTGAAAGGCAAGAAGATTGTTCTGGGCATTACGGGTAGCATTGCTGCCTACAAGGCCTGCTACATCATCCGTGGCCTCATCAAGCGTGGGGCAGAGGTGCAGGTGGTCATCACGCCTGCGGGCAAGGAGTTTATCACGCCCATTACCCTGTCTGCCCTTACCAGCAAGCCTGTCATCAGCGAGTTCTTCGCCCAGCGCGACGGTACGTGGAACAGTCATGTGGACCTGGGCCTTTGGGCCGATGCCATGCTGATTGCTCCCGCTACGGCCTCCACCATCGGCAAGATGGCCAATGGCATTGCCGACAACATGCTCATCACAACGTATCTGTCGGCCAAGGCGCCCGTATTCATCGCACCGGCCATGGACCTCGACATGTTTGCCCATCCGTCCACCCAGCAGAATTTGGAGAAGCTCCGTTCCTATGGCAATCACATCATCGAGCCGGGTACGGGCGAGTTGGCCAGCCACCTCGTGGGCAAGGGACGTATGGAAGAACCTGAAAACATCATCCGCCACCTGGAGCGATACTTTGCAGCGCAGGAGGGTGACCTTAAGGGAAAGGCCATTCTGATAACGACAGGACCCACGTACGAAAAGATAGACCCTGTTCGCTTCATCGGAAATTATTCGTCGGGCAAGATGGGTTTTGCGCTTGCCGACGAATGTGCCAGCCGTGGCGCCCGTGTCCTGCTTGTGACGGGTCCCGTACAGCGTGACACCCGCTATCCGATGGCCGAAAGACGTGATGTGGAGTCGGCCGCGCAGATGTACGAAGCCGCCACGTCGCTCTTCCCGCAGGCCGATGCCGCCATCCTTTGTGCGGCCGTGGCCGACTATACGCCCGAACACGTGGCCGACGAGAAAATCAAGCGCGAGAAGACAGGCGACATGACCCTCGCCTTGAAGCCCACACAGGACATTGCCGCCGCTTTGGGACGGCTGAAGGCTGCTTCTCCCGAACGGAAAGTGTTGGTGGGTTTTGCGCTCGAAACCCACAACGAGCAGCAGAATGCCGAAGACAAACTGAAGCGGAAGAACCTGGATTTCATCGTCTTGAATTCGCTGAACGACAAGGGGGCAGGCTTCCGCTGCGACACCAACAAGGTAACCATTATCGATGCCGAGGGCCGTACGGAGTATCCGCTGAAAACCAAGGATGAAGTGGCCGCCGACATTGTTGCCCGGCTGGCCGAAGTGTTGAACCGATAGATACGGAGTAAGATATTATGTTGCGTTCACTCTACATACAGAATTATGCGTTGATAGAAAAGCTGGACATCCGCTTTGATAGTGGCTTTTCTGTCATAACGGGCGAGACTGGTGCCGGAAAGTCCATTATCTTGGGGGCTATCGGCCTGTTGCTGGGCCAGCGTGCCGACGTGAAGTCCATCCGCAAGGGGGCTACGAAGTGTGTCATCGAAGCTCATTTTGATGTTTCGGCCTATGGCATGAAGCCTTTCTTCGAAGCCAACGAACTGGAGTACGAAGACGAGTGCATCCTGCGTCGCGAGCTCTATGCTTCGGGCAAGAGCCGTGCTTTCATTAACGATACGCCCGCCTCGCTGGCGCAGATGAAGGAACTGGGCGAACTGCTCATCGACGTCCACTCGCAGCATCAGAACCTCTTGCTCAACAAGGAGGGCTTCCAGCTGAACGTGCTCGACCTGTTGGCGCACGATGAGGCCGAGCTGGCCGCCTATCAGAAGTTGTACAACGACTGGCGGCAGGCCCGTCAGGACCTGGAAGAGCTTGTGGCCCGTGCCGAACAGAGCCGTGCGGATGAAGACTACATCCGTTTCCAGCTGGAGCAGCTGGAGGAAGCCAATCTTACCGACGGCGAACAGGAAGAGCTGGAGCAGGAGGCGGAGATGCTGACCCATGCCGAAGACATCAAGGCCGGTCTCTATAGGGCCGGACAGGCACTGAATGCCGACGAAGGCAGCGTGCTCGAAGCCTTGAAGGATTGTCAGAATACGATGATGGGCCTGCGTTCGGTCTTTGCTCCTGCAGGCGAGCTGGCCGACCGCCTGGACAGCGTCTACATCGAGCTGAAAGACATTTCGCAGGAGGTGGCCGACAAGGAAGAAGAAGTTGAATTCAACCCCGCCCGCCTCGACGAAGTGAACGCCCGCCTCAATCTCATTTATTCCCTCCAGCAAAAGCATCGTGTTGATACGGTCAAAGCATTGCTTTCCTTGCAGGAAAACTATGCTTTGCAACTTTCGGCCATTACGTCGTCCGACGAAGACATCGCCCGCCTTGAAGCGCGTGTGAAGGAGCTCTTCACGCAGGTCACCGCCCAGGCGCAGGTCTTGACCGAAGCGCGTACCCGTGCCGCCCGCGAAGTGGAGCGGCAGATGTCCGCACGGCTGGTGCCGCTGGGCATGCCCAACGTACGCTTTCAGGTGGAAATCGGCACTCGCAAAGAGCCGGGCGTACATGGGGCCGATACGGTGAATTTCCTCTTCTCGGCCAACAAGAACGGTGTGTTGCAGAGCATTTCACAGGTGGCTTCGGGTGGTGAGATAGCGCGTGTTATGCTGTCCGTCAAGGCCATGATAGCCGGAGCCGTCAAGTTGCCCACCATCGTGTTCGACGAAATCGACACGGGCGTGTCGGGCGAGATTGCCGACCGCATGGCCGACATCATGCAGGAGATGGGCGACAACGACCGTCAGGTCATCAGCATCACCCACCTGCCGCAGATTGCCGCGCGTGGACGGGCCCACTATAAGGTCTATAAGGAAGACAACGAGGTAGAGACGAACAGCCACATCCGTCGCCTGACCGACGACGAACGGGTAGAGGAACTGGCCCACATGCTGAGTGGAGCCACCCTGACCGAGGCCGCGCTGAACAACGCCCGCGCCTTGTTGAAACTGGATAAATAAACTAATAAGATAAAGGAATGACAGACAAAAGCGAAATGATTTTCGGCGTCCGTGCCGTGATAGAAGCCATACAGGCCGGCAAGGACATCGACAAGATACTGGTGAAGAGAGACATACAGAGCGACCTGTCCAAGGAGCTGTTTGCCGCCCTCAAGGGAACGCTGATACCCGTCCAGCGGGTGCCGGTGGAGCGCATCAACAAGATTACGCGCAAGAACCACCAGGGCGTGGTGGCCTTTGTCTCGGCCGTCACCTATCAGAAGACGGAAGACCTCGTGCCTTTCCTCTTCGAGCAGGGCAAGAACCCGCTCTTCGTGATGCTCGACGGTGTGACGGACGTGCGCAACTTCGGTGCCATTGCCCGTACGTGCGAGTGTGCGGCGGTCGATGCCGTCATCATCCCCGCCAAGAACAGCGTGACGGTGAATGCCGATGCCATGAAGACGTCGGCCGGCGCTCTGCACACCTTGCCCGTATGCCGCGAGCAGAGCCTGAAGGACACCCTGCAATACCTCAAGAACAGCGGCTTCCACATTGTGGCCGCCACCGAGAAGGGCGACTACGACTACACGAAGGCCGATTATACCGGCCCGATGTGCATCATCATGGGCGCCGAGGACAAAGGCGTTTCCTACGACAACCTGGCCCTGTGCGACGAGTGGGTGAAGATACCGATGCTGGGTACCATCGAGTCGCTCAACGTATCCGTGGCGGCAGGTATCCTGATTTATGAAGCAGTCAAACAACGATTAACCGATATATCCCGATGAAGAAGATACTTTTGTTATTTGCCATCACGCTGATGGCCCAGTGTGCCTTCGCCCAGCCCAAATGGTTGGAAAAGGCCAAGCGTGCCGTGTTCTCAGTTGTCACTTACGACAAGGACGGTAAAATGTTGAATTCCGGCAACGGTTTTTTTGTGAGTGAAGACGGTGTAGCCCTGTCCGACTATTCCCTGTTCAAGGGTGCGCATCGTGCCGTGATTGTCAATTACGAGGGTAAGGAGATGCCGGTCGAGTCCATCATGGGCGCCGACGACATGTACGATGTCCTGAAGTTCAAGGTAGCCATTACGGAGAAGAAGGTACCTGCACTGCCGCTGGCGGCCGTTGCTCCTGCGGTAGGTGCGGAGGTATATCTCTTGCCGTACTCCACGCAGAAGAGCCGCACCTTTACGGCCGGTAAGGTAAAGGCCGTCGACAAGGTGGCCGACAATTATTTGTACTACACCCTCGACATGCACCTGAAGGACAAGATGGTCAGCTGTCCGCTGGCTACGGCCGAAGGCGAAGTGTTCGGTCTTGCCCAGAAAGCTACGGGGCAGGACACGGCCAGCATCTGCTATGCCGTGGATGCCAACTATGTGATGGCGCAGAAAATTTCCGCCTTGTCCTACAGCGATATGGCCTTGAAGGACATCGGCATCAAGAAAGCCCTGCCTTCTACCGAGGAGGAGGCGCTGGTCTTCCTCTTCATGGCTTCCTCCCAGCTGTCGCCCGAGAAGTATATGGAAGTGCTTAACGATTTCATCAGCCAGTACCCCAACAACCCTGAGGGATACCTGCGCCGCGCCACCCAGCGGGAGCTGACGGCAACCGATGAGGCTGCCATGGACCTGGTGTACGACGACATGGACAAGGCTTTGGACGTAGCATCCAAGAAGGACGATGTACACTTCAGCCGCTCCAAGATGATATACAATTACGTGCTGACCCATGCCGACAAGCCGTATGGCGACTGGTCGCTCGACAAGGCGCTGGAGGAGGCTCGTGCAGCCGTCGACATCCAGCCGCTGCCCGTCTACGTGCAGCTTGAAGGCGACATCCTGTTTGCCAAGGGCGATTATCCTGCCGCGCTGGAAGCCTACAATACAGTCAACCAGTCTGACTTGCGTTCGGCTGCCACATTCTTTACGACCGCCAAGATTAAGGAGGCCATGAAGGAACCGGCTGAAGAAGTGCTGGCGTTGCTCGACAGCTGCATGGCCTGCTTCAACAAGCCCTATACGCAGGAGGCTGCTCCCTATCTGCTGGAGCGTGCACAGGCCCGGATGGTGGCCGACCAGGCCCGGAACGCGGTAGTCGACTATGATGCCTATTACGAGGCGGTGAATGGAAATGTGAACGACGTCTTCTACTATTACCGCGAGCAGGCCGCCTTGAAGTCGCGCCAGTATCAGCGGGCACTCGACGACCTGGCCAAGGCCATCGAACTCAATCCGAAGGAGTTGACCTATCGGGCCGAGCTGGCAGTGGTCAACATCCGTGTGGGACGCAACGAAGAAGCTGTGAAGATACTGAAGGAAGCATTGGCCATCGACGACAAGTATGCGGAAGCCTATCGCCTGATGGGCATTGCCCAGGTGCAGATGAAGCAGAAGGCTGCTGCCTGTGAAAGTTTCGCCAAGGCCAAGGAGCTGGGCGACCCCAATGTGGATGCTTTGATAGAAAAGAACTGCAAATGATGCGGTGACTTGAATAAAAGAAAGAGGATGTGCAGCAGGCACATCCTCTTCCGGGACTTTCCCCGATAGTTAAGTCTAGGTATGAAAAAAAGGTTATGAGTGAATATTGCTTGATGTATTCACTTCTATAAATGCAGGCAGGAAGAAAATACTGCACGGTTGGAGAAAAATTTTTTCCCAACTGGAGAAAAAGATAAAGATATACAGAACTAAAAATTGAATGAACATGAAGAAAGTAATTTGTAGTCAGAAGGCACCGGGTGCCATCGGACCTTACAGTCAGGCTATCGAAGCCAATGGTATGGTGTTTGTATCGGGTCAGCTGCCCATCGATGCGGCTACCGGCGTGATGCCCGAAGGGGCTGCCGCACAGGCCCGCCAGTCACTGGAGAACGTGAAGCACATCCTCGAAGAGGCAGGCCTGGGCATGGCCAATATCGTGAAGACCACAGTCTTCCTGGCCGACATGTCCCTCTTTGGCGACATGAACTCGGTATATGCCACTTATTTCGAGGGCGATTTCCCTGCCCGTTCGGCTGTAGCCGTAAAGGCGCTGCCCAAGGATGCCTTAGTGGAGATTGAGTGCATCGCGGTGCGTTAAGAGGTCGGCCACAATGAAACTGCTGCCTCCCACGAAGATGAAGTCTTCGGGGAGGCTTTTTTCTTGTGCGGCCCTGACGGCAGTGGGCACGTCGGGGTAGCAGTCTCCATGCAGGCCGGCAGCCTCGGCCAGCCTTTTCACCTCATCGGCCGGCAGGGCCCGCTTCACGCTGGCTTGGGTGAAGTAGTAGACGGCGTTGCGTGGCAGCAGGGCCAGTACGCCGCGGATGTCCTTGTCGTTCACCATGCCGATGACGATGTGCAGCTGGCGGCAGGATTGTTGCTTCAGCTGTTCGGCCACGTATTGGATGCCGCCCACGTTGTGCCCTGTGTCACAGACCAGGGTAGGGGCGTCCTGCAGCTTTTGCCAGCGTCCCATGAGTCCCGTCAGGCGGGTGACGTGGGCGAATCCGCTTCGCACGCTGGTGCCGTCGAGGCGGTAACCGATGTCCTTCAGCAGGGGCAGGGCCGTGAGTATCGTCTGTTTGTTCTTCTTCTGGTACAGTCCTTTCAGTTCGAATTCGATGCCCGGATAGTCTTCGCGGTCGTAATCTTCGGCGAAGTAGATGGGGGCATGCATCTCTGCGGCCTTGGCCTGGAAGACAGGCTTCGTTTCGGGGGTGGTTTCGCCGACGACTACGGGCGTGCCCTCCTTGATGATGCCTGCCTTCTCGCCCGCTATCTGTGCCAGCGTGTGGCCCAGGAACTGCATGTGGTCGAAGCTGATGTTGGTGATGATGCACAGGTCGGGCCGGATGATGTTGGTGCAGTCCAGCCGTCCGCCCAAGCCCACTTCGATGACAGCCACGTCCACCTGCTCGTCGGCAAAGTAGCGGAAGGCCATGGCGGTGGTCAGCTCGAAGAACGACGGGTGGAGTGGTTCGAAGAAGGAGCGCTCTTGCTTCACAAAGTCGATGACGTATTGTTCGGAGATGGGTTGTCCGTTCACACGGATGCGTTCGCGGAAGTCCACCAGGTGGGGCGAGGTGTAGAGGCCTACGCGATAGCCGCTCTCCTGCAGGATGGCAGCCAGGGTGTGCGAGCAGGAGCCTTTGCCGTTTGTACCGGCCACGTGGATGGTGTGGAAGCGGCGGTGTGGGTGTCCGAAGTGTTCGTCCAGGGCGAGGGTGTTCTCCAGTCCCTCCTTGTAGGCGGCGCTGCCCACCTGCTGGAACAAGGGGGCGCTGTTGTATAAGTATGTTAATGTGCTCTGATAGTCCATCATTTGAAATATTTAACGGGAAACCAATCCTTTCTATCAGTTAATTTGTTATCTTTATAGGCAACAAAGATGGCGGTCCACCCTGCTGTCTTCGTCGGACAAAGATATTAACTATTTAAATCTTATGCGTTATGGGAGCCAAGAAAAATTTTGTAATTGACACCAATGTCATCCTGCACGATTACAAGTGTCTGAAAAATTTCCAGGAGAATGATATTTATCTTCCCATTGTAGTACTCGAAGAACTGGACAAATTCAAGAAGGGCAACGAGCAGATCAACTACAACGCCCGCGAGTTTGTCCGCGAACTGGACGACATCACCGACGACAACCTCTTCACCAAGGGTGCTTCTTTGGGTGAAGGGATGGGGAAATTGTTCGTAGTGACCGGCAATGTGGAGTCCAAGCGGGTGTATGATTCCTTCCCCGAGCGCAAGCCCGACCATCAGATTCTCGCCGTGGCCGACTGGCTGACCCAGAAGTATCCCAAGATGAAGTCCATCCTGGTGACGAAGGACGTCAACCTGCGGATGAAGGCCCGCTCCATCGGCATCTTGTGCGAAGACTACATTACCGACAAGGTGGTGAATGTCGACATCTTTGAAAAGTCGAACGAAGTGTTCGACGGCACCGACCCTGCCCTGATAGACCGCATCTACTCCTCGAAGGAGGGAATCGACATCGGCGAGTTCCCCTTCAAGGACATCATCCATCCCAACGAATGCTTCATTCTGAAGAGCGACCGCAACAGTGTGCTGGCTCGCTACAACCCCTTCAGCCACACAGTGTGCCGTGTCAACAAGTCGAAGAACTACGGCATCGAGCCGCGCAACGCCGAGCAGAGCTTTGCCTTCGAGGTGCTGAACGATCCCAATATCAAGCTGGTGGGACTGACGGGCAAAGCCGGTACGGGAAAGACCCTTCTGGCCCTGGCTGCCGCTCTGCATCAGATGAACGAATACAAGCAGATTCTGCTGGCACGCCCCATTGTGGCCCTGTCCAACAAGGACATCGGCTTCCTGCCCGGAGATGCCAACGAGAAGGTGGCGCCTTACATGCAACCTCTGTTCGACAACCTGAACGTCATCAAGCATCAGTTTGCCGCCAGCTCCAGCGAAGTGAAACGGCTGGAGGATATGCAGAAGAGCGACCAGCTCGTCATCGAGGCCCTGGCCTTCATCCGCGGGCGAAGCCTGAGCGAGACCTACTGCATCATCGACGAAGCGCAGAACCTGACGCCCCACGAGATAAAGACCATCATCACCCGTGCGGGCGAAGGGACGAAGATGGTGTTTACGGGTGACATCCAGCAGATTGACCAGCCCTATCTGGACAGCCAGTCCAACGGCCTTGTGTATATGATCGACCGCATGCGCGACCAGAACCTCTTCGCCCACATCAACCTCGTGAAGGGCGAGCGCAGCGAGTTGAGCGAACTGGCCAGCAACCTGATGTAAACCTCTGGCGGTGCCTGGCTGACAGGCATCCCCGCCTTATTCATAAAGCAATGTTTTCCCTCGTGGAAAGCATTGCTTTTTTTGTGGCAGAACATTGCTTCTTCTCAGGCAAAACATTGCTTCTTTTGCGGGGGAACATTGCTGCCTTTTGCCGATAGCAATAGCTCTTTCTTCAGCAAGAAAGATTCCTCCAGCCGAGGTCGGTCGTTGAAGCTGGGAAAAGCATCCGTTTGTCCAGCTTAAACGATTTGTTTGTCCAGCCTAAACAATCTGTTTGCCCAGCGTAAACGTTCTGTTTGCCCAGTGTAAACGTCCTGTCCGTTCAATGTGTACGTTCTGTCCGGGTTGGAGGATGGAAGGATGAAGTGTGGATACTGAAAACAGAACAGGCTGAATCCTGCTTCACGGAAGCGGAATCCAGCCTGATTTTTCCTGTTTGGACCGGAAAGATTTTATTCGTGCGAAGAGAAATACTTCAGGAACTGTGTACGTTCGAAGGTATTGACGCCCTTCACGTCGCCCACGTTCAGCTTGCCCTTGAACTGTGCGATGCTTTCCATGCCCTTCTTGGCCATCCAGTCGGCCACGAACTTGTTGTATTCATTGATGACGGCAGACGACTCCTGGTAGAGCACGCTGCAGATCTCTACGGCTGAAGCACCGGCCAGGATAGCCTTCACCACGCCTTCGGCCGAGTGGATGCCGCCCGAGATGGCATAGTCTATCTTGCTGACGGCGGCCGAAGCGATGCCCGTCCAGCGGAGAGCCTTGGCCAGGTCGGCCTCGTTGCTGAATACGTTGCCTGCCACCTGCGTCATCTTCTCGATGTTGATGTCCGGCTGGTAGAAGCGGTTGAACAGTACGACGGCAGCGGCTCCGTTGGCATAGAGCTGGTCGATGAGGGCCACGGGGTTGGTCAGGTTGTCACCCAGCTTCATGATAACGGGAATCTTGATGGTCTTCTTGATGTGGCGCAGGATGTCGATGTGACGCTGCTCGAAGCTGCCGTAAGTATAGTGTACGTCGGTCTGCAGAGCCAGGATATTGACTTCGAGCGCATCGGCTCCGGCCTCTTCAATCTGCTGGGCGAAGTCAATCCAGTCGGCATCCTGGTAGCAGTTGATGCTGGCTATCACGGGGACGTCGCACACTTTCTTGCTTTCTTTGATGAGGGTGAGGTACTCGCCCAACTTGTGCTGGCGGATGTAGCCTACGAGGTAGTCGCTTCCTTCGGGGTACATGTTGGGGTCGCCATGCCAGTCGGCTTCCATCATGATCTGCTCTTCGAAGAGCGATTTCAGTACGATGGCTCCCGCTCCGGCTTCGCAGAGCTTCTGGTTCTTGGCGGCGCTGTCGGTGAGGCCCGAACTGCTGACGATGATGGGGTTTCTCAGGGAAAGCCCGGCGAATGTGGTTTGTAAAGTTGTTGCCATGATGATGATTATTTTTAAGATTAATAAATGCGTTCTCCAAAGATTTTGCTTCCTACGCGCACCAGGGTACTGCCGGCGGCGATGGCTTCGTGGTAGTCGTGCGACATGCCCATCGAGAGTTCGCGGAAGGCGTCGTCATCGGCAAACCAGGTGGCCTTCACTTCGCGGAAGAACTGGCTCAGGGACTCGAATTCCTCCTTGATTTGCGTGGTGTTGTCGGTATTGGTCGCCATGCCCATCAGGCCGCACAGGCGGACGTGCTGCAACTGGCGCCACTGGCCTTCGGCCAGCATCTGGCGGCATTCGTCGAAGCTGAAGCCGAACTTCGTCTCTTCGCGGGCGATGTGCAGCTGGAGCAGGCAGTCTACCCTGCGGCCCACCTTGGCCGCCTGCTTGTCCACTTCGGCCAGGAGCTTGAAGGAGTCAATGCCATGAATCAGCGCGACGTAGGGCACGATGTATTTCACCTTGTTGGTCTGCAGATGACCGATGAAGTGCCATTCGATGTCTTGCGGCAGGCTGTCGTGCTTGGCTGTCATCTCCTGCACCTTGCTTTCGCCGAAGATGCGCTGCCCTGCCCGGTAGGCCTCTTCGATGGCCTCGTTCGGGTGGAACTTTGATACGGCCACCAGCCGTACGCCTGCGGGCAGTTCGCTTCGAATTTGTCTGATACTTTCTGCTATCATTTTCTTTTGCTCCTTTCGGTTGTATCGTTTTTTGGGGGTTATACTTCCGGCTTGTCGTCGGGCTCGGCGCTGTAGGGGTAGACGTCCATGATGGCTGTCTCGGCCACGGAGGCTATCAGATAGTCGGCCATGGTACCCTTCATGCCTTCGTCCAGTTTCTTCACGGCGTCACGCAGGTCGGCGGCCTGTACCAGCACTTGGGTGGAAGTCTTCTTCTCGGCGCCGCTCTTTTCGTCCAGCGTGATGAAGACGAGCTTGCACTTGAACCAGCGGTCGGCGGCCTCTTCGTCGCAGGGGAAGAGCTCGCTGTAGTTGGCGCGTTTGATGTCGGCCACGGTGAACTCGCCGCTGATGAACGGGGTGATTTCCTCGATGATGCGTGCCTCGGCTTCGGTGAAGCTCAGCGCATCGACCAGATAGGGTTCGGTCACCTTCTTGTTCATCCCGTTTTCCATTGTCTTTTCGTATCGAATTTTGCATTCGAACCACGTATGCATTGCCATAATATTCAGTCTTTTAGTTTTCTATTTTATATAAACAACTCTGTTAAATCCCTACAAAGATAAAACTTTTAGTACGAAGTATGCAAGATAAGGTGGAAGAATTGCGGCGGATGTTCCATTTTGGAGGTATTTTCCTGTCGGCTTGTGAAAAGGGGTGGGGCGGATGAAATGTTTTTTTAATACGGTTGCAATCATTGTGTACAAACTTTTTGCTACTTTCGCTTGTTATCTGAAAGAAACATCATTAAAAAAGAAGATTATGGCAACAACAAACTTTAAGGGACAGCCGGTGAGACTCATCGGCGAGTTTATACAGACGGGCACGGTAGCCCCTGATTTCGAATTGGTAAAAACAGACTTGTCGGCGCTCTCGCTGAAGGATTTGGGCGGAAAGAATGTGGTTTTGAATATTTTCCCGAGCCTCGATACGGCTGTGTGCGCGACTTCGGTCCGCAAGTTCAACCAGCTGGCGGCTTCCATGCCCGATACGGTTGTGCTGGCCATCTCGAAGGACCTGCCTTTCGCGCATGCCCGTTTCTGCACGACGGAGGGCATCGACCGTGTCATCCCCTTGTCGGACTTCCGCATTTCCGATTTTGACGAGAACTATGGCGTCTGCATGGCCGACGGCCCCTTGGCCGGATTGCTGGCCCGTGCGGTGGTCATCGTAGGCAAAGACGGACGGGTGACCTATACGGAACTGGTACCCGAAATCACTCAGGAACCTGACTATGACAAGGCGTTGGCTGCTTTGAAGTAAGCTGGGCCGTTGCCGAAAGAAAAAGGGTGTATTCCCATCAAGAAACCAATGTTTTCTTGCAGGGAACGCACCCTTTTCCTATATAATAAGGTATTTGCCTTAACGGGCCGTCTTGGCCGACAGCTTCTCTAGGAAATAGACCAGCAGGAAGCCTACCAGCATCAAGACCACCGCTTCGCCGATGTAGGCGTTGGGCAGAATGTTGGCTTCGATGGGCATGCCGTGCGTGTTGTCCACGATTTCCTTCCACGGCCATACCTTGTTGAGGGAACCCAGCATGAAGCCCGTCAGTACGGCCAGCGTGATGTTGCGGAAATGCTTCAAGGCAAACGAGAGCAGGCGGGAGAAGGTCGTGATGCCCAGGAAGGCACCGACGCCGAAGATGACCAGCGTCTTGATGTCCAGTGTCTTCACCGCCTCCATGATGTAGAAGTATTTGCCCAGCAGCACCAGGATGAAGCTGCCCGAAATGCCCGGCAGAATCATGGCGCAGATGGCGATGGCACCGCACAGGAAGATGAACAGCGGATGGGTGGAAGTTTCGGCCGGCGTGGCAACGGTGATGTAGTAGGCCACAATCGCTCCGACGATGAAGCCGGTGACGGTCTTCCAGTTCCAGCCCTTGATGTCCTTGCCCACGAACCACGTCGAGGCTAGTACCAGGCCGAAGAAGAACGACCACACCAGGATGGGATGGTTGAGGAGCAGCCAGGTGATGACCTTGGCCAGCGAGAATACGCTGATGCCGATGCCCAGCAGGAGCGAGAACAGGAAGTTTCCGTTGATTTTCTCCCAGAAACGCGCCCAATGGCCGGTGAAGAAGAGGCGGATGCTTTCGGCGTTGATGCTCTTGATGGTTTCTATCAGTTCGTCGTAGATGCCTACGATGAAGGCGATGGTTCCGCCCGAAACGCCCGGCACCACGTCGGCCGCACCCATGCCCATGCCTTTCAGGGCGATGAATGCGTAGTCTTTCAGTTTTCTTTCCATATATGCTTTCTTGCTTGTTTATTGATCCTTTTGCGAGTCTGTATTCTTCAGATAGTCGTTCAGCATCGCGTTGAGTTTGTCTTTTTGGGTGCGAGCCACCAGTTGGTTGATGTCCTCCAGGTCTCTCTGGTCGATGGGCGAGGGGTCCTTGCGGTTGTATCGGTAACCTTCCTCGGGCTTTCCGGCCAGGATGCATGTGATGGCGAGCCGTTTGTACAGGTTGGGATAGTCGGGCTCCAAGGCTTCCACCTTCTTCAACGCCTCGATGGCATGGTCGAAGAGGGATGCCTCGAGGCTGTAGCTCGATAGTTCCCACCAGGTGCTGGCTTCTGGTACCAGTTCGGATATTTCTTTCCACATGCTCAGCCCTGTCTGCATTTCGCCTTCTTCAATGAATATCAGTCCCGCTAACAGCTGGGCGGTCACGTTGTAGTAGTCGAGGTCGATGGCCTTGAGGCAATACTTCATGATGAGCTGCTTGTTTCCCTCCTTGTCGGCATGCTTCAGGCAGAGGGCCAGGGCAGAATAGAGGGTGGAGCGCGAGATGGGTTCCTTGAGCTCTTTCTCTTCCCGCTTGGCCTGTTGGAGCAGCTTGAAGGCTTCCGGCCACTTCTTCGTGTCGACGTAGAGCTGTCCCATCAGCAAGTGGACGTAGGCTTGGGTGATGACGTGGCAGCGGATGGCTCCTTCGTAGGCTTCGAGGGCCTTTTCGCCGTTTCGCAACTCGATGAAGGAGTAGCCCTTGATGAGGTAGGCGTCTCCCAGGTCTTCGTCGGCCAGCAGGGCATAGTCGCAGGCATCGATGGCCTTTGCGTATTCGCCCAGGCCCAGATGGCAACGGGCCACGCCGATCCAATAGGGCGGATGGTAGGGGTTCTGGTCAACCAGCTTGTTGTAGTAGGTCAGAGCCTCCCGATACTCCTGCTGGTCCAGCAGGTTGTCGGCCATGATGGCGCAATATTCCTGGTTGTCCGTATCCCACCGCCAATGTTTCAGCCAGTCGAGGGCACGTTGGCGTTGCCCCGTTTCGAGGTACATGTAGGCTACGTCGATGATGTTTTCCTTGCAGTATTTGTCTTCCAGCGTGTCCAGCATCAGTTCGGCTTCGTCCAGACGGCCGTCCTCAGCCAGCAGCCTGGCCCGCAGGATGGTGACGTCGGGCCGCTCCTCGGTAATCTGCCGGGCGGTCTTCTTGGCTTCGGCCAGTTTGAACTGGTCCAGGTGGAGGTATACTTTCTCGACCAGCAGCGACGTATTGTCGGGGTGCAGCTTCAGTCCGCACTCGATGACGTCTGCGGCATGCTTGAAACGGTTCCGGCGGCTGTACCATTCGGCCAGGTCGGCCAGGTCTTCGGAATCCATGTAGATGGATCTCTGCTCGGACCGGGCCGCCTCGAAGCGCTCGGCCAGCTCTATCAGTTCGCGGTCCTTCTCCGGCAGCAGGTTCTTGTTTATCATTGTTTGAGTTCCCTTGTTATAAATTTATTTGTTTATCTTGCCCCAAGTGTCCTTCAGGCCGACTGTGCGGTTGAAGACCATCTTCTCGGCTGTCGAGTCGGGGTCTACGTTGAAGTAGCCGATGCGCTGGAACTGCAGGTAGGTGAGCGGCTTCATGCCGGCGGCAAACTTCTCGATGTAGCAGCAGGGCAATACCTTCAGCGAGTCGGGGTTGATGATTTCCTTCATGGCCGTCAGGGCGTCGCAATTCTTGGCTTCGCGGATGGCGGCCATCTCGTCGCGCGGATTCTCCACCTTCCACAGGCGGTCGTACAGGCGTACTTCGGCCTCGAGGCAGTGGGCGCAGCTCACCCAGTGGAGGGTTCCCTTCACCTTGCGGTTGGCGCCGGGCATTCCGCTCTTCGATTCGGGGTCGTATTCGCAGTACACCTCCACCACTTCGCCGGCTTCGTTCTTCTTGCAGCCCGTGCACTTCACGATGTAGGCGTTCTTCAGGCGTACCTCCTGTCCGGGGGTCATGCGGAAATATTTCTTCGGCGCGTCTTCCATGAAGTCTTCGCGTTCCATCCACAGCTCGCGGCTGAATTCGATGGTGTGGCTGCCTTCTTCGGGGCGTTCGGGGTTGTTGACGGCTTCCAGCTCTTCCACCTGTCCTTCGGGATAGTTGGTGATGACCAGCTTCACGGGGTTCAGCACGGCCGAGATGCGGGTGGCACGTTCGTTCAGGTCTTCACGGACGGCGCTTTCCAGCAGGGCAAACTCGTTGAGGGCGTCGTAGGTGGTGTAGCCTATCTTGTCGATGAACTTGTGGATGGACTCGGGCGAATAGCCGCGGCGGCGGAAGCCGCAGAGGGTCGGCATGCGGGGATCGTCCCATCCGTTCACCAGCTTCTCCTTGACCAGGATGAGCAGGTTGCGCTTGCTCATCAGGGTGTAGCTCAGGTTCAGCTTGTTGAACTCGTACTGGCGCGGGCGGTTGTCGTCCAGGTCCTTGCCTTCCTTCAGCCAGTCGACGAAGAGGTCGTAGAGCGGGCGGTGTACCACGAACTCCAGTGTGCAGAGCGAGTGGGTGACACCTTCAAAGTAGTCGCTCTGGCCGTGGGCGAAGTCATACATGGGGTAGGCTTTCCACTTCGTGCCCGTGCGGTGGTGCGGATGCTTCACCACGCGGTAGATGATGGGGTCGCGGAAGTGCATGTTGGGGTTGGCCATGTCTATCTTGGCACGGAGCACCATGGCTCCTTCCTCTATTTCGCCGCTGTTCATCTTCTGGAACAGCTCCAGGTTTTCTTCGATGGGGCGGTTGCGGTAGGGGCTTTCCACACCCGGCTGGGTGGGGGTACCTTTCTGTTCGGCTATCTGTTCGGAAGTCTGTTCGTCGATGTAGGCCTTGCCTTCCTTGATGAGGCGGATGGCGAAGTCCCACAGCTGCTGGAAGTAGTCCGAAGCATAGTATTCGTGTCCCCACTGGTAGCCCAGCCACTGGATGTCCTCCTTGATGGCTTCTACATATTCCACGTCTTCTTTGGTGGGGTTAGTATCGTCGAAACGCAGGTTGCAGACGCCTCCGTGGGCGGCAGCGATGCCGAAGTCAAGGCAGATGGCCTTGGCATGTCCGATGTGCAGGTATCCATTAGGCTCCGGCGGAAAGCGTGTTTGCACTTTGCCTCCATTCTTACCGTTGCTCAAGTCATTTTCTACTATTTGTTCAATGAAGTTCAGGCTTTTCTTTTCGCCTGTTTCTTCGTTTTTCAGTTCTGCCATAGTGTTATAATATATAATATGGTGTAATTTCCCGTAGGGATATGATAAAACATGTGGCAAAAGTACTACTTTTACATGACGTGGGGAAACATATTCTTTTATTTTTTAGGAGAAGTCCGTCCGCACGTTTGTCTTGCTAAAATAGCCGGAACATTGAAGCTCTTATGTTTGAAGTATTCGGGTCTTATAGACGTTGTCTGAGCCTCTTTCCGGTGGCCCGGAAACCTACTCATCTACTTAAATGCCTGATAATGGCCCATGAAGGTAGATGTGTGACAAGCGTTTGGTAAACATTATGCGTGAAAAAATAAATAAATGCCCTGCCTTAAAGGTTGCCTATCTTAGAATGTTTATACAGCCTCTTGCTGCATTTACCCAATTTATTGAAAATGTACTGTTTACTCCTGCAAGTTTCAAAATGCTCTTTATGTTCATGTATCATTTTAACCGTCATCCCGGCCTTGAGCCGGGATCCAGGAACACACAGGCGATGATGATATGGATCCCGCATCGAGTGCGGGATGACAGAAACCGGATAGCGTTTATGGCTTGACGGGAATATATTCGCCGCCTTTGATGATGGCCTGCCCGTTGGACGAAAGAATATAATCCAGTAGCGGGGCAACGCGGTCGGCATTCTTCTGTTCGTAATAGTAGTAGAGTGGGCGGACGATGGGGTAAGTGCCGTTGGTGGCGTTTTGCGGGGTGGGTTGTGCATACTCGCCTCCTTCGTAGGCCACGGCAAGCGGCTTCACTCGGTGGGAGACGTAGGCCAGTCCCACGTAGCCGATGGCACCACGGGTCTGGCTGACCGACTGGATGACGGCGCCCGTGGCGGGCATGGAAAGGCTGCCAGCCATGTAGTTCTTATTTTTCAGCACGCTCTCTTTGAAGAATTCATACGTGCCGGAGGACGTCTCGCGCGAATAAACGACAATCTTGCGGTCTTCTCCTCCCACTTCTTTCCAGTTGGTAATCTTTCCGCGGAAAATATCTTCCAGTTGCTGGCGGGTCAGCCGGTCGACCGGATTGTCAGGATGGACCACCACGGCAAGGGCGTCTCCAGCGATGATGGTTTCGCGGATGTCTTTGCCTGCCGCCTTAGCTCTCATCTTTTCGCTGAACTTGATGGAGCGCGAAGCCATGGCCAAATCGGCCGTGCCGTCCAGCAATGCGGAAATTCCTACGCCGCTACCTCCGCCGGTGACGGTGACGCGGGCTTCGGGGTGGATTTTCATGAATTCTTCGGCTGTCTGTTGGGCGATGGGCAATACTGTGTCGCTGCCCTTGATGCGTTGGGCGTAGAGGTTGCCGAAGGAAAGAAACCATGCGGCCAGAACAAGAAAAATCTGTATAGTCTTCATTTTAATTATTGTTTTTATGGGCACAAATAACGGAAACAGATGTTTCATGGACGTTACAAAACGGGTGTCCTCGGGATTTGTAACGAAAATGTAATACATATGAAACAGTTTTTTCAAGAGAAAGACACGTTTTCTTAGCATTTCCGCTGTTTCTTTGCGGCGGAAAATTATAGGTACAGAAATTTATTATGCAATGAAGCGGATATTTGAAAAAATTGTAGAAGGACTGCTGGCCTGTAGCGGTTTTGTGACAAGCATCACAATTGTTTTGATTGTGCTCTTCCTCTTTTCGGAAGCGGCGGGGCTGTTTGGTGACAAGGTCATAGAAGAAGGTTACGTGCTGGCGGTTCATCAAGGTACCGGAGTGGACGAGCTGACTCCCGAGGAGATTAAGGATGTGTTTGACGGCGAGATTACCAATTGGAAGGATGTAGGGGGAGAGGATGTCCCCATCCGCCTGTTTCGTCTGGAGGACGCTGAGCGGTATTTCACGGAAGAGCAGTTGGGAGCGTCTTACGAGAATGCGGGCGCATGTATCACAGGGTTGGTAGCCCGTACGCCTGGTATGGTGGCTTTTGTTCCCGAACAGTTTGTGGAGCACAATGACTCAGTGTATTTGATGAAAGATAACACCATCTCGGCGAAGGACGTGTTTGCCGGTGCGGAATGGTTTCCGACTGCTACGCCCGCACCCTTGTTCGGTTTCTTGCCCTTGATAACGGGTACGCTTTGGGTCAGCCTATTTGCCATTCTGATAGCTTTACCCTTCGGACTGTCCGTGGCCATCTATATGTCTGAAGTGGCCCATCCTAAAATCCGTAACGTCTTGAAGCCGGTCATCGAGCTGTTGAGCGGTATTCCATCTGTAGTTTATGGCTTCTTCGGCCTGATAGTCATCGTGCCTTTGCTTCAACAAGTGTTCAACCTACCTGTGGGTGAAAGTGGCTTGGCGGGAAGTATCGTGCTGGCCATCATGGCCTTGCCTACGATAATCACCGTGACGGAAGATGCCATGCGTAACTGTCCCCGGGCTATGCGCGAGGCCAGTCTGGCGCTGGGCGCATCGCAATGGCAGACTATTTATAGAGTGGTGATACCTTACTCCATATCGGGTATTACGTCGGGTGTCGTGTTGGGCATCGGACGCGCTGTGGGCGAGACGATGGCCGTGTTGATGGTGACAGGCAATGCGGCCGTGATACCGTCTTCCATCCTTGAACCGCTTCGCACCATTCCCGCTACGATTGCTGCCGAACTGGGTGAGGCTCCCGCGGGGGGGGCACATTACGCGTCGTTGTTCCTCTTGGGCGTGGTGCTGTTTTTCATTAGTCTGCTGATTAACTTTACGGTGGAGGCGGTGTCGAAGAGAAAGTAAGGATTTAAATATAGAAATAAGATTATGTCAGTCAATCGAAAACGTGTTTCGCAAGGTATAGCTTTCGGTTTGTTCCGTTTGCTGAGTCTGAGTGTCGTGTTGGTGCTCTTTGCTATTCTGTTCTTTATTATATATAAAGGTATAGGGGTCATTAGTTGGGACTTCTTGACGACGGCTCCGGCCGACGGTATGACGGCAGGCGGTATCTGGCCGGCCATTGTAGGTACGTTTTATCTCATGGTGGGTAGTGCGCTGTTCGCTTTCCCTGTAGGAGTGATGAGCGGCATTTATATGAATGAGTATGCTCCCAAACGGGGGTGGGTGGTTCGCTTCATCCGGATGATGACCAATAACCTGAGCGGCATCCCGTCCATTGTGTTTGGCTTGTTCGGTATGGCCTTGTTTGTCAACTGGCTCGATTTTGGTGACAGCATCCTGGCCGGTTCGCTCACGTTGGGCCTGCTCAGCTTACCGTTGGTTATCCGTACTACTGAGGAAGCTTTGAAGGCGATACCCGACAGCATGCGTGAGGGAAGCCGGGCCTTGGGCGCCACGAAGTTGCAGACCATCTGGCATGTCATCTTGCCGATGGGTATGCCTAACATCATTACCGGCCTTATTCTGGCTTTGGGTCGTGTGTCGGGCGAGACGGCGCCTATTCTGTTTACTTGTGCCGCTTACTTCCTGCCTCGGTTGCCACAAAGCATTTTTGACCAGTGTATGGCATTGCCCTATCACCTGTATGTGATTTCGACCAGTGGTACGGACATCGATGCCCAGCTGCCCATTGCCTATGGCACGGCCTTGGTGCTCATTGTCATCATCTTGTTTGTCAACCTGTTGGCCAATGCTCTGCGCAAGTATTTTGAGAAGAAAGTAAAATCAAATTAGAAAATGGAAATTTATCGATAATCAAATATCCAAATATATGAAGAATATCATTGAAACCCGTGACGTGAACTTCTGGTATGGCGATTTTCATGCGTTGAAAAATATCAGCATGGATATAGAGGAAAAATCCGTGGTGGCTTTCATCGGCCCGTCGGGATGTGGCAAGTCTACCTTCCTTCGTCTGTTGAACCGGATGAATGACCTGATACCCGATACGCGTCTGACCGGAAGCGTTCAAATCAACGGGCAAGACATCTACGGCAAAGGGGTGAATGTGGATGAGTTGCGTAAGGACGTTGGCATGGTTTTTCAGCGTCCCAACCCGTTTCCCAAGAGTATATTCGAGAATGTAGCCTATGGCCTGCGCGTGAATGGGGTGACCGATACCCAATTCATTCGTCAGCGTGTGGAGGAAAGCTTGCGTGGTGCCGCCTTGTGGGATGAGGTGAAAGACAAGTTGAAAGAGTCGGCGTATGCTCTTTCGGGTGGTCAGCAGCAGCGTTTGTGCATAGCTCGGGCCATGGCAGTATCCCCCTCGGTGCTTCTTATGGACGAACCGGCTTCGGCGCTCGACCCCATCTCGACAACCAAGGTAGAGGAGTTGATACACGAGCTGAAGCACGACTACACCATTGTTATCGTGACTCATAACATGCAGCAGGCCGCCCGTGTAAGCGATAAGACGGCTTTCTTCTACATGGGGCAGATGGTGGAGTATGGCGACACGAAGACCATCTTTATCAACCCGAAAAAAGAGCAGACGCAGAATTATATCACAGGACGTTTCGGTTAATGGGGATTTTGCTTAACTTTGAGGCAATTTTAAAAACGAATTAGTAACTAAAACAGAATAGTATTATGGTAAAATTCATCGAAAGTGAACTGGTTTTGTTGAAGAAAGAGATAGACGAAATGTGGACGTTGGTTTACAACCAACTGGATCGTGCCGGCGAATCGGTACTTACGCTGGACAAGGAGTTGGCTCAGCAGGTGCTTGTGCATGAACGTCGGGTCAATGCCTTTGAGCTGAAGATAGACAGCGATGTGGAGGATATCATCGCCCTTTATACGCCTGTGGCTATCGACCTGCGTTTTGTGCTGGCCATGCTGAAAATCAATACGAACCTGGAGCGTCTGGGCGACTTTGCCGAAGGCGTGGCCCGTTTTGCGTTGAGTGAAAAGGAATTGACGCTCGATGCCGACCTCATCAGGCAAGTGCGCCTGCAGGAGATGATCAGCCAGGTGCTCTCCATGCTTGAACTGGCCAAACGCGCCCTTCAGGAGGAGAACCAGGAGCTGGCTACATCCGTTTTTGCGAAAGACCATTTGCTGGACGAAATCAATGCCAACGCTTCTGTTCTGTTGGCTGAATACATCCAGAAACATCCCGAGGCAGCTTTGTCCTGCATCGACCTAGCCAGCGTTTTCCGCAAACTGGAGCGTGCGGGCGACCATATTACGAACATTGCCGAAGAGATTGTTTTCTTTATCGACGCCAAAGTGCTGAAACATCACGATACGGCGGAAGAAGGATACGGCCGGGAGGGGTAAAATCCTAATAAAACCAAAAAAATATGAGAAAACATGTTATAGGACATGCTTTTTTATTTGGCCAGTGATGTGAAAAGGGTCTATCTTTGCAGCGTTATCCTGAAAACAATCTTTTTACCTTAAAAAAAACTAATACCTATTGAAAAC